>JAABUU010000945.1_pt1 | contig 56177 bp, 55 predicted proteins | sample 5559301 | NCBI WGS metagenome assembly JAABUU01 (sample SAMN10711884, study PRJNA513360) | rock metagenome | isolation source: Antarctica rocks | place: Antarctica: Victoria Land, Richard Nunatak white
ACGCGGCAGAACAGTTCTATGATAAAATCAATCGTGGTCATCGGCTCGCTCCAAAAATGTAGTGGTTGGTCCCTCTACATTCTTGAGCCGATGGCCGCACCTTAAACTAGCACCAATGGTTAGCTACCCCCGCTGCCGAGGCCACCGCCATTGCCTGCCGAGTTGCCAGTGAATGTGCAGCTATTCACCATGGTCGTACCGGAGCCGTTGTTGTAATTATCCATGCCGCCGCCGCTACCTGCCGAGTTGCCGGTGAATGTGCAGCCGGTTATAGTGATGCTGCCGCCCATGGTGTAGTTGCTGACGCCGCCGCCAGCCCCGCCCGGTGCTGAGTTGCTGGTGAACGTACAGCCGGTTATGTTGACTGGATCACCGGCAGCGGTGATGTAGGTGCTGATGCCGCCGCCGTTGCCAGTGGATCCCATCGCCGCGTTGCCGGTGAACGTGCAGTTGGTCACCGTGAGGGTGCCGTTCTCGTTGTAGATGCCGCCGCCGTAGCTGCTTGCTGTCGTTGCCGGCGGAATGATTGCCGCGTTGCCGGTGAACGTGCAGTTGGTCACCGCGAGGGTGCCGTTCTCGTTGTAGATGCCGCCGCCGTAGCCATCTGCTGTATTATCTTTGATTGTGCAGTTCTGGACGGTTAGATTCGCTTTATACTCAGCTATGCCAGCGCCTTTGCCGCCGTAGGGACTGCCAAAGAAGCTGTTGCTATCATAGCCGTTCTTAATAGTGAGGCCACGGATGACGGCGCTGGTCTCCCCGCTGTGCAGGTAGAAGCCGCGATGGTTGGCGCTGCTGCTTCCCTGGCAATCAATAATCGTGCTGGCCGCGCCGTTCTGCGAGGCCACGGTGAGGCTCTTGCCGCCGAAGTCGATGTCGTGGTTGCCCGGCCCGCTGTAGGTGCCGTCGGCGACCAGCACCGTATCGCCCGAAGCGGCGGCGGTGACGGCGGCCTGGAGGGTGGGGTACTGGGCAGGGACGGTGAGCGTGGCGGCCTGAGCCGGCGCGGGCAGGCAGAGTGCCAGGGCGGCGAGGAGGCAGGCGGCATAAAACGATAGGCGGAGGGACGGGCAGTGCATGGTGGTTGTCCTTGCGGTTCTCGCGGCACGGGAACGGGCGTCACGCGGCGGGGACTTCTTGCCGGGCGGGGCGCTGAGGGAATTATACAGACAGGCAGGCGGGTTGTCAAGGGGGCATTCCGTGCCCCTAGTCGCCGCTAATCGCCTGTGATGGCGGGGTCGCGGACAATGGCGGGGTCGTCGAAGTAGGAGTCGCTGTTCTCGTCATGCGTGGAGACTTCCTCGATGACCGCGCCGGTGTCCGAGCGGAACGAGTGTCTCGCGCCCGGCTCCAGCGTATAGCGCATGCCCGGCGACAGGCGGACCGGCTCGCCGTCTACGTCCAGGCTGACCTCGCCGCGCAGGGCGAAGAACGTCTCTTTCTTGAGCTTGTGGAAGTGGCGGGGGCACTCCTGGCCGGGCAGCAGGGCCAGGTACTTGCTGCAATACTCCGGCTCGTTGACCCGGATGACGCTGCCCAGGCCCTCGCGCGCGAATCGGCCCAGGCCGAAGTCGGCGATCTCGATGTGGGCGTCCGGCGCGAGCGGCAGCCCGGCCTCCTCTAGCTGCTGCCGGACCTGCGCCTGGGCGGCGACCACTTCGCTGTGTTTCATCGGCGGCTCCTTTTGTCGCTCGGTTACTGTTTGCTGTAGGATACCCGACATCGCCCCTTGACATCGCTCCCCCGGCGCGTGTATAATTGGCCGACAACTGAATTTTGCAAAGGCGTTGACGAAGAGGAGTACGCCGCGATTGCCCTTACAGACCGCTTTCACGGAAAGGTCTGTGCCAGAGAGCCGGGGATGCTGAAATCCGGCAGGGGACGCGCGGTGGAAATGACTTCCGAGCCGGGCGGGGAGTCGCAATTGTCTCGGAAATTTTCTTTTCCCTTGCTTTTTCCAGCGGTTCATGTCATCATGAGGGTGTAAGGACACAAAGGCAGTCCTATTGTGTCATTGCAGGTGTGCCATTTAGGCTGTTCAGGATTGGGAACCCATGGAGACCGCTGATGTCGCCCGCCATTTTCGCCCCTAAGAACAGCCTTCTGTGCCTGCTGATCGGCCTGACGGCGGTTCCCGTTGCCGCCAAGCCCAAGCCGCCCGCCCCGGCTACGCCCGACACGCTGCTCACACCCTGGCTCCTCGCCGGCCAGGAGGACCGCGACCGCCTGCTCGCCGACCTCCAGGCCAAACCCGCCCAGGCCCCCGCCGACCGCATCCTTTCCCTGCTCACCCAGGCGCAGGCGTCGCTCCGAAAGCCCGCCCTGGCCGACAAGCGGGCCGCCCTCGACCAAGCCTACACCGCGGCGCTGGCCGCGCAGGGCCAGGCCCACGACGACGAACTCACCGCCCGCATCTTTGACGGCTTCCTCCTGCCCGCCCTGCGCTTCGCCCAGCCCCAGCCCGCTTATCTCACCAGCCGCCAGTCCCTGCTCAAAGCCGCCTTCACCGCCTACCAGCAGACTGGGGAAGAGGTCAAAGAGGAATCCGTCCTGCGCCTGCTGCTGCGCTGCGCGGGCGACCAGAACACGAAGGACTGGGCCAACATCCAGATCGCCGCGCTGTACGTCCACCAGGAGAACGACCCGAAGGCCATTGCCGCCCTGAAGTCGGTCCGCTCGCCCGGCATGAAGGGCAGCGCCGCCTTCGTCCCCGCCTTGCGCCGGGAGATCGCCGACCGGTACGCTTTTGACCACCCTTCCGCCGCCGGGAGCGGCGAAGCCGTGGCGCACTCCATGACCCTCAAGCGTCTCGCCAAGCGCAAGCCGCGCTATTCGGTCAAGCCCACTCCCTGAGAACGACACCCATGCCTACATCTGCCCGCCATCATTTCCCGTTCTTGTCGCTGCTCCTCGTTCTTGGGCTTGGCCTTTCCCTGGCTGCCGCAGGCCGGGCGGACCCCCTGCCGCTGAAGCTGATGCCCAGCAAGAGCTTCTCGGACGTGCAGGCGGAGGCGGCCTACGAGTCGGTGAACGGGCCGGTCTACGGCAACTCGCCGGACCCCAAGACGCTGCCGTTCCACGCCACGCTGACGGGGACGGTGACGGCGGACGCGACGATGAACAAGCTGGCGATCTTCTCGGACGACGGCTGCGACGTCCTGGTGGACGGGGTGAAGGTGTGGAGCGCGAAGGACCAGGGGCAGGCTCTGCCGGACCTGCCCAGTTCGCTGCACGAGTTGCCGGGGACGCTGTCGCCGGGGCCGCACACGGTGGAGATCGACTACAGCAACATCATCTACGGCGCGCCGGACCCGACGACGGGGCAGCCGGTGGACATCGACGGCTGCACCCTGTTCGTGTACGGCGGTGCGCCGCCCGTCGTCACTCTCACGGCGGACGACCCCGGCGACCCGGATGAGTTCCAGCAGGTGACGAGCAAGGTCTACGCCAGCGTGGATCACCTCCCCGCCGGCCACTCCGCCTCCGACTTGACCGCGACCTGGACCTGGACGGTCGTGGGCATGACGCACTCGGACACGGTGGACGGCACGTATACGACGGATGGGGTGGATGCGGCGCTTTTCAGCGTGACGGGCGACAACGCGGACCTGACCAACCCGACGGCGACTTTCAATGGGGAGTTTGACCTGAGCGGCTTCTATGAGGTGGAAGTCGCGGGTTCGGTGGTCTACCATGACAACCGGACGGGGGAAGACCTCGGCCCCTACGGCGGCCCCAACACCCCGGCGGACATATATTTAGGAGATACCGGCGATGAGCCGCCCGCAGGAAGTGCTTCAGGGGCTTCCACCCCTAACGTTGCTTCACCAATGCTTGCGAGACCGGCACTAAGCTCAGGCACCTCTGCAACGCCTCCCATCCACAAAAAAATCCTAATCGCGGGCCTCCGAATCTACCTGGCCGGTCAAGACGTAACAGGGTCTACGGTCACGCTCAACGCCGGGGAACAGGTTGCATTAAAGGCTCAATATAACAAAAAAGGCGGGACAGCGTCGATCAGCAGTCCTTCCTGGTCTATAAAGAACAACCCCATAGATAGGAGGATGGACAAACTCCGATACAGCGCACAACAAACCGGAGGCCTCTTACACGGCACCGCTGCCAAGCACCAGTGCCACGAGTATCACCTTCTACTACACAGATGCAACTCAGGACAGCGCAGGAGCTGCTACGTCCACGCCGGTAACGTTCTCCGGCACTGTAGGCAAGTCTGCGACCAAAACAGTCAACTTCATTGTTAAAAAGCCATCTACTACTCTTAGCGCGGCGCAACATGATGTAATTGCGGGCGAAACGCGTGGTGGCATAAGAGTCATAGCTCTGGGTGGTCTGAAATACGGTAGCGGGTTTGATGGGATTGACTTCACGGCAACGGGAGGAGCCGGGGGTACATTCAGTTGGGGGCAACTGTTAACAGCATTTACCTATACCAATACAATCACAGCGCAAGGGCAAACTGCCTCTGGGAATTTTCATGCTTCAAACACGCCAGGCTTAGATACCGGATTTCCGTATCATTCAACAACGGCAACGACTACCGATGACAGTCCCGAGGTTACTGTAGACACGGCTGCCGATCCATATCTCACAAGCCTCAAGGTGACTAATTTCACCGCAACCATGTATCTGATGTGGACTTCTTCTAAACCGAACAGTATCCCTATTCCTGTCCCTGTCCAAAGCCTGACGTGGTCATGGACAGGTCTAGCAGATACTTCTAGGGGTGATTGGGAGAAAATTTCTGGGACCATTCCGCAGACTTATACGGGCACTCCAGTCAAGTCTGGTGTTCTCTCATGGTCACAGATTGCACATCCTGGTGTTTCCGTAAAGGATTAGCCATATGAAAAAAAGTTTGGCAACATTATTTCTCTGCATCACTCTCTGCTTGGTGTCGTACAAAACCTCTTACGCTCAAGTGATCAGCACAGGCAAATCTATAGTACGCTCTCCCCGGCGTCTGGATACTAGCTATAGCAAACAGCCATTCCAACTTACAATCATGTTATTGGCAAGTACTGCTAATACGCCTCCTGTTTCTTTGCGCGTCTCAGTGAAGAATACTGGAAAATCCATGATTTACTACTTTACAAAAGGCTATGCAAAAGACTTCCGATTCATAGTGACCGACCAGTATGGACATGACGTTCAGCTAACCGAGTTTGGGCAACAGACGCTCATGCCGTCAAAGCCAGCAGGGCCGCCAGATTATACTGTCCTAGGTATCGAAAGCACTTCCATGAATGTTAGCGTTTCCTTAAAGTCAGGAATGGAGGACTTATCAGAAATACCGATTGGGGAACTTTTTGATCTGAGCCACTTGGGCGTGTACAGCATTAGTGTGACGATGGCTAATTATGGTGAAGACCCTTTTGTACCCAAATCACACGCTCCGGCCGTAGTTAAACCATTCAAGCCACCTGTGATTAGATCAAACACGCTCAAAATTAGGCGCGACGTTAAAGGCTTTTCGTTAGATACCTCAAAAAGTGAATAGTTGAGAATGCGCTCGCCTTCAGGTTTGCCAACGATGTTTGCCGCAATGATTTCGCCCTGCCTTGCCCTTCCCACTGCCCCTTGACATCGGCGGCCCGGCGTGTGTATAATCGGGGCACAACCGAAGACTTTGCAAAGGCGTTGACGAAGAGGAGTACGCCGCGATCACCCTCACAGACAGCTCTTAGCGGAGAGGCCTGTACCAGAGAGCCGGGGATGCTGAAATCCGGCAGGGGACGCGCGGCGGAAATGACTTCCGAGCCGGGTGGGGGAAAGGCACCGCGTGGCGGTGCCGAGTAACCTGCTCCGGGAGGCTCCCGTGATCGGGCCGGGGTCGAAAGAGTCCGCTCATGCGCGGGCCACTTGCACCCGTCAAGGCGGACGCCGTGAGGTGCTCGCGAAACAAGGTGGTACCACGAGGGCAATGCGCCTCTCGTCCTTGTGCCGGGGACGAGGGGCTTTTTGGTGCTTTCCGTGGAGGGACTTCAATGCCGAAAGTGTTAGGGCTGCGCTGCCGCGAGTGCGGGCAGACGTATGACAAAGCGCCGGTTCACGTGTGCGAGTTGTGCTTCGGGCCGCTCGAAGTGCAGTATGACCTGAGCGTCGGACCCAAAATCACGCGCGAGCACATCGAAGCCGGGCCGCTGACGATGTGGCGCTACGCCGACCTGCTGCCGCTCGACGGCCCGCCGACGGTGGGCAAGCAGGTGGGGTGGACGCCTTTGGTCCGGGCGGAAAACTTAGGCCGGGCGTTAGGACTCAAAGAAGTCTACGTCAAGAACGACGCCGTCAGCCACCCGACGCTGTCGTTCAAGGACCGCGTGGTCGCCGTCGCGCTCTCCAAGGCCCGCGAGTTCGGATTCGAGACCGTCGGGTGCGCGTCCACGGGCAACCTGGCGAACTCGGTCGCGGCCCACGCCGCCGAGGGCGGGTTCGAGGCGTACATCTTCATCCCGAACGACTTGGAGCAGGGCAAGGTCGTCGGGACGCTGATCTACGGCGCGAACGTGCTGTCGGTCTCGGGCAACTACGACGAGGTAAATAGACTGTGCTCCGAGGTCGCCGGCAAGTACGGCTGGGGCCTGGCGAACGTCAACCTGCGCCCGTTTTACGGCGACGGCTCCAAGACCTTCGGCTACGAGATCGCCGAGCAGCTGGGCTGGCGCGCGCCCCAGCACATCGTCTGCCCCTCGGCGGGCGGCTCGCTCGTTACCAAGATCTACAAAGCCTTGAACGAGTTCAGCAGTCTGGGCCTGATCGACGGCGTGCCGACCAAGATGTACGTCGCGCAGGCGACGGGGTGCAACCCGATTGCAACGATGGTGAAAGAAAAGGCCGCGATCATGAAGCCGGTCCGGCCTAACACCATCGCCAAGTCCATCGCTATCGGCAACCCCGCCGACGGCTACTACGCCGCCGAGGCCTGCCGCAAGTCCGGCGGCTGGGCCGAAGACGTTTCCGACGAGGAAGTGGTCGAGGGCATCCAATTGCTGGCGCAGACCGAGGGCATCTGGACCGAGACGGCGGGCGGCGTCACCGTGGCCGTCACGCGCAAGCTGATCGCCCAGGGCCGCATCCCCAAAGACGAGAGCGTGGTCATCTGCATCACGGGCAACGGCCTGAAGACGATTGACGCCGTGCTGGGCAAGATCGGCCAGACGATCCCCATCGCGCCCTCACTCGCCTCGCTGGAAGAGGCCCTGGCCGCCCGCGCCCACGCCCTGCCGGCGGGCAGAGCCAAGGTGGGGGACGCGGCGGAAGAGCTTGTGGCGGCCTAAGAGGCCAGACACTGGCCTAGCCGGAGCGACGCTTTAGAAACGACAACCGATGAGAGCTTACCGTGAAACACTCGCGCCCGACGAAGAGGCGCGCTACCGGCAGATGCGCGAGGCCGACGCCGAGTCGCCCCGGCAGTTCGTCAACTTCGCCTTTTATAAGCTCGACCCGCTGTTCCGGCGCGAGCTGACCGAGGCCGAGCGGACCGACGCCGCCTGTGAGCTGTCCGCCTTGGTCGAAGAAGCCAAGTCCAAGTTCCTGCTGTACCCGTACAGCACGCTGGGCATCCGGCCCGAGTGCGACTTCATGCTGTGGCGCATCTCGTACCGCTTGGAAGACTTCGAGGAGATGACGGCGGCGCTCTTGCGAACGCGCATGGGGCAGTATCTCTCCACGCCCTATTCGTATCTGGCGATGACCAAGACGTCGCTGTACGTGGACGAGCACGACTTCGAGGACCGCGAGACGGGCCGCAAGCAGATCGTCATCGGCGGCGGCAAGTACCTGTTCGTCTACCCGTTCATCAAGACGCGGGCCTGGTATCGGCTGACCGAGGACGAGCGGCGGCGGGCGATGCGCGAGCACATCACGGTCGGTCACGACTACCCGAGCATCAAGCTGAACACGACCTACTCGTTCGGGCTGGACGACCAGGAGTTCGTGGTCGCGTTCGAGAGCGACTACCCGCAGGACTTTTTAGATCTAGTCCACCGCCTGCGCGAGTCCGAGGCCAGCGCCTACACCGAGCGGGACGTGCCCGTGTTCACGTGCTTGCAGCAGGACATGGAGACCATCGCCCGCCACGTCGGCGGCGTGAAGTAGTCTGCGGCGTGAAGTGGGCGAAAGTGCCCCGGCAGGCGCACAAGGAGAGACAATGGCAGTCAGCGTTTTGATCCCGACCCCCTCGCGCAAGTTCACCGCAGGGGAAGACACCGTCTCAGTCCAGGCCTCCACGGTCAGTGAGATGGTCGACGCGCTCGAAGCCGCGCACCCCGGCCTGGGCAAGAGCCTGCGCCGGCCCGACGGGTCCTTGAACCTGTTCATCAACATCTACGTCAACGACGAGGACGTGCGCTTCTTGCAGGGGGCCGAGACGCCCCTGAAGGACGGCGACCAGGTTTCCATTGTCCCGGCGATTGCGGGAGGGGTCTAACACTCATGGCCGTCGAGCGCTTCAACCTGACTTTCAACACCCTGATGTCCAGCCAGCCCATCGTCTACAACCTGGGCAAGAAGTACCGCCTGGTGACTGTGATCGAGCGGGCCAACGTCTCCGACGAGGCCGGCTGGATGCAGATCGCCTTCAACGGCGACGGCGACGAGATCCAGCGCGCCATCGCCGATCTGAACACCATCGGCGTGACGGTCACCCCGACCGAGCTTGCCGCCCTGGTGTGAGGCGTCAACGAACCTGTGAACGTCCAAGCGGCTCCGAGGCGAATGCCCCGGAGCCGCTTTTGTCTGCCCGTCCCGCGCGGGAAGTATCCCGCCCCGGACCACGCGCCGCGCTGCTAATCCCCCGCGCTTTTCATTTGCCGTGCCCTGCCCGACCGTACGACGGCACCCAGCAGGCCCAAGCCCCCAAGGCCCAAGGTCAGCAGCGAACCCGGCTCCGGGACGGGGGCGGGGGCGGGTGCGGAGCAGTCCTCGCAGACGCGCACCTGGCGGATGTCGTCCAGCGTAGCGGCGGAGTCCAGGGTCACGCTTTTAACGCCTTGCGCCGACGTGTCGATCAGGCCGAAGAAGGTCAGGCCTGGATCAAGCGCCTGGGTGTACGTGTCGCCGTTGTCGAGCGTCAGGGTGACGCCGCTGCCCTTGGTCCCCTTCGCGCCGTTGACGTTGAACTCCAGCACTTTGAAGCCGCAGGCCGGGTCGGTTGCGGCCAGCGTGATCCGGTAGAAGGGGCCATCAATGTCGGCCTGCCCGCCCGACGCGGTCAGCAGCGAGGGCGACGTGAAGGTCACGCCCGTTCCCGCTTGGGTCGCGCCATAGACGGTGCGGCTGGGGCCGTTGGGGCCGACCGTCGGGTTGACCAGGAGGTTGTCGATGTCGGGGCAGACGTCCTTGGCGGCGGGGGTGAATCCGGCGCGGTCGGTGTAAAGGGTGATGTTCCCCGGAAGCGCGGTGGGGCGCCCGCCGGCATGGCAGGGGGAGACGAGACACGGGCCGGCGAGTGCGGCCAGCGTCATCGGGGCGATGCAGAAAAGTCTGGTGTTCATGATTCCTCGTTTCGGATGATCCTTCGATGCTCACATGGCCTGACCACACTGCGTACTCCGGTGCGGGGGCTGTGTCAAAAGGATACAACGAACGGGGCACTCTTTGAAACGGTAAAGTTACGGGTTCTGGGGGAGGGTGGGGGAAACCGGCATCCTTAACAGCGGGCGAATCTTCAGGGCGAGATCCGCTGGGGCCGGTGACCGTTCCCGGCCCCGCCCCCTTCGGGGCCTCTACAGCGCCGCCGCGACGCGCTGCCAGGAGAGGATGTCGTACTGGGTGCTCGTCGTCGGGAAGTACGGCGGCGGGGTGTTGGCGAGCCGCGCGTCGTAGCTGTAGCTGCCGGACATGCCGGTCACCTGCTGCAGGCTCTGGGAGTTGAACGTGCCCAGGGCACCGCGGTGCGAGGCGATCTCGCCGCCCATGCAGGTGAATGCGTGCGGCCGGCGCACCCAGTGGTGGTAGTAGGTCTGGCCGTTGTTCTGGTACGAGCCGACCGCGCCGCTGCTGTTCTGGTCGGTATAGTAGCCCTTGTAATCTACCGCCGTGAGCGTGTTCTGGGCCAGAACCGAGGCGTCCACCTCGACGTCGCCCAATGCGGCCCCGGTGGGGTCCGTGTCCACGATCTGGACGGTGTCGGAGACCACGCCCAGCGTCCCGGCGTTTTGCAGGAAGGTCACGTTGGCCGGGTCGCCTTCGGGCAGCAGGTTCCCGCTGGCGTCTTTCGCGCGCGGGGTCTTGTAGGTGACGCTGCCGTCTAGGTTGACGTTCTTGTTCTTGGGGTCGGTCTGGTCGGCGGTGGCGTAGGTGGCGATGGTGAGCGCCTGGCCGTTGGCGACCGTGCCGGAAAGCCCCTGCCCCTTGGCCGTGAGGTTGGCCTGGTTGACCGGGTCGCCGTTGGCGTTGCAGACGGCCTGGGTGCTGCCGATGTTGCCGTCGCAGTAGACCACGCCGTTGGTCACGCCCCCAACGCTGCTGTCCGAGGTGAGGGGGTTCCCGTTGATGTCCTGGTAGGTCTTGTGAATCTGGGTGATTGGATTCTGGGCGGCCTTGTTGATTGTGACCAGCGTAGTCATCGGGTGGTTGTTGTCGTCAATCTGCGTGATACTGATGGTCTGGTTGCCGCTGCCGTCCACGCCCAGGGTCATCTGCTGGACGTCGTTGTTGACCGTGGCCGCCGCGCCGGTCGTGCTGCTGACGACGCTGCCGGTGACGTTGTTGAGCGTGTTGGCGGAGTGGACGTAGATGCCGCCGCCGGCTGTGACGGTGACGCCCGAGGCGAGCGGGACCGCGGGCGGCGGCGGGTTCGCCCCGGCCGGCATGGTCTGGTTCAGCGCGGCGTACTGCTGCCGCAGGCTGGAAGAAGGCATCGTGATCGGCGGCGCGTGGTTGACGCCCGTGGCACCGATGGAGGCGACGCTGAGGAAGTCGGCGTTGGACGCCGGGGCCGTGTTGTCCGTGCTGGTGTTGTGGTGATAGGAGACGCTGCCCGAGTAGTCGAAGGCGTCCGCGCCGGGGTGCTTGAAGATCGGCTTGCCGTCCACCCAGACCACCTGGGTCGGGTTGCCGTTGGAGCCGTTGAAGTGGGTCGGCCCGTCGAACGAGCTGCGCCCGCCGACCCAGTAGATGTTGGACGGGTCCGAGTCGGTGAAGAAGGCGTATTTGCCGAAGCTGGTCTGCTGGATGTAGGCCTGGACGATCTGCGTGACTCCCTGGTAGGTGCCGACCGACTGGACTAGGTAGCGCTTGGGCGTGGACCCGATGTTGCCGTTGATCGCGCCGTACTGGGTGTTGATGAAGTCGGGGAAGACGGTGACGCTGAACGTGCCGCCGTTCACGTAATAGGTGACGCCCGGACTGCCCGGACTGCCGCCGGAGGCGGGCAGCGGGAAGGCGTGGTTCAGCGCGGGTGGGCTGCCCTGGTTGTGCAGCCATTGCAGGGCGTACTCGACGCCGGACTCGGCCAGGTTGAAGGCCTGTGTGGACTGGCTCAGGCGGGCGGACGACTGTAGGGCGTTGCCCGTCAGTCCCGTCACGCCGCCCGAGCCGCGGCCGCCCGCCCCGGCGATTACGCCGAGCAGGGTCAGGCTCAGGATGCCCATCATCACCAGCATCGTGGCGGCTAGGGCCATGCCGCGCCGTGCGCCCGCCGTCCGCCTGCGGCCCGCGCCGGGTGTCTCTGCGGTTTCTGGTGTGGTTGTCACTGGGTTTGGCATGGTTGGATGGTTACTTGTGGTTCCGCATCAGGGCGCACTTGCCGAAGAGCTGGTTGATGCTGCTGCCGTTGGTGGCCTCGTTAGTCTGAGTCTTGTTGATTGAGGTCATGTCGCCGCTGACGATCTTGACGTCCACCTCGTACTGCGATTGGATGTCGGGGCTTGCGCCAAGCTCCAGAAACTGCACGGCGTCGGTCGCGTCGGTGCCATCGGCGTGCTTGGTCAGGATCAGCTTGCAGATGACCTGGCTCTTGTCCCCGGAGCCGTCCGCTGGCTTGCCCGCAGCCCTGAGCCGGGACCACAGGAACTGCCCGTTGACGGCGTTGGGCTGCCCGCCCTGGTCCCCGCGATAGATCCATACCAGGTCCATCGCCGTGCCCGTGCGGTCGTAGCCGAGCGGATAGACATGATGGCCGCTGGCGTCGAGCAGGTCGTAGCCGGGCGTGGCGACCGTGTCCCCGTTCTCGGTTTTTTTCGAGGTCGCCGCCGCGGGCATCTCCAGCTCGATGGCCTCGTTGGTGGTGCCGCTCATGTAGCTCGCCACGCTGCCGGTCGGGGCGGTGAATGCGAGGCCGTTGACGCTGGCGGCGGCGGTGTCCTGGGGCAGGCAGAAGACGAGGGCCTCGCGCGCGTTGCTCAGGATGTACTGCAGGCCGTAGGTGCCGTCCTGGGTGGCCTGGACCGCGACCGTGGTGCGCTGGGTCGCCCGCGACGACTCGGTGAACAGCGTCATGGTGCCCAGCAGCAGCAGGGTCATCAGCGTCCCGCCGACGAGGGCCTCGACCAGGGTGAAGCCGCGCGCCGTGCCTGCCGCGCGCGTCTTGCCGTGTGTACGTCTCATTGATGTCCCATCTGGATGATCAGGGCGGAGGCCGAGTAGGTGCCGGGGTCCTTGCCGCCCCAGGCCAGCGTCACCGTGACCAGGGCCGCGTTGCCCGCGCCGGGCAGGTTGCCGGCGTTGCCGGCGTCCGGCCCCGTCGTGTCCGCGCTGTAGTCGCCGACCGTGATCGTCCCGGCCTGTCCCGCCGCCGGGGCGGTGAAGAAGCCGCCCGCCCCGGTCAGCTTGTCCACCGAAGTGAAGTCATAGGAGCCGTCCGCGTTCTGCCCGTCCACGATGTCCAGGGCGGTCAGCTTGTTCAGCGCGGTGCCCTGGGCGTCGTCGGTGATGCGCCCGTAGTTCGCCCAGCGGAGCTGGTCGATCTTGCGCTGGGCCAGCAGGGCCGCCTGCGCGTAGTTGTTGGCGTGCTGGCCGGCGCGGATGGTCATGGGGAAGACCGCCCCGAACATGATCCCCATCAGGGTGAAGATGGCGACGGCGAACATCACCTCCATGATGGTGAAGCCGCGCCGGGCACGTCCACGGCGTGTGCCTCCGGTTCCTGCCTGTCCGGCTCCTGCGGGTTTGTTTTTGTTGACCATGGCTGAATCGATTATCGGCAGAAACGCCCAGAGAGTTCACCGGCATTTTGGCCGGACCCAGGGCGGCCCGGATCGCTCGCGGACCGGCCCTAATACCCGTGATACCAGCGCCCGTTCAGGGCATAGTCGGGGGAGGCCGGCGCGGTCGCCGTGCTGCACGTGGGCGTCGTGGCGACGCTGCCCAGGGCGTACTGGCCGCCGGCGGGGCAGACGGGTGTGCCGCGCAGATAGTTCTGGCTGCCGCCCGTGTTTGTGAGCTGGAACGTCCCGTTCGGGCCGGGGGCGGTGGCCGTCGTGCCGTCGATGGCGAACGTGGCCGTCGAGTCGGTGGACAGCTTGTTGTCCATGGCACACTGGAGCTTGGCGCTGTTGATCTGGGACAGGTTGGCGACGCAGGCCTTGGTGCGCGACGACTCGCGGGCGTTGATGAAGTTCGGAACGGCGATTGCCAGCAGGATGCCGATAATCAACACGACGATCATGATCTCGATCAGAGTGAAGCCGGCCTTGTTCTTCGAGGAGTACAGGTGCATGGTTTGGGTGTCTGTCTTTCTGCCAAAAAGGCGGGGAGGCGGCCTCAGAAAGGGCCGCGCGCGGCCATCACACGGGTGCCCCGGTGCCCCTGCCTGCACCGCTTGAGGCCCTCCGAGGCCTCATCGCTGTCGAAAAGCGTCAGGACACCGGCGTAGGCGTCGGCGGCGGTCGCGTAGTCGCCGCAGTAGCAAGCGACCTGCGCCCGCGCCAGGGCGGCGTGGCTGTAGTTCAGCGCCAGGAGCATGAGGTAGCGGTCGTCCAGGAGGCCGCCGCCGAAGACGCCGCGCAGCGAGTAGGAGCGCCACGCGGACTCGGTCTCCGACTGAAGTGCGCGGGCGGACGGCGGACTACCCTTGGGGTAGAGGCGCGTGGTCAGGCCGACCTGGGCGACGCTGTAGTGGCGGGAAAGATAGGCGGGGAGCATCAGCATACGCCCGCCGTCGTCGTCCAGAATCGGGTCCGACGGGTTGAACCAGACGGGGACGCCGGCGGGGGCCAGCAGGCAGACCGTCGTGCCGCGGGCGACGGCGTCGCGGACCATCCGCCGCAGCGGGTCTTCCGTGGCGACCTGGGCGACGGTGGGGCCGGAGGCCGGATACAGCGCCTTCAGGCGCGGGTAGGATCGCTCCACCGAGTCCAGGTACCAGGCATTGGCCCAGGCCCGGAACGCCGGGTCGTAGAGGGTCGAGAGCATCGCGCGCTGCACCAGCGTGACGTCGCGCCGCCGGCCTTCCACCGTTTGGAGGTACAGGACGGCATAGGCCGCCGTGTCGTCCCCGTTCTCGATCAGCAGCCCGTGCGGGGGAACGGACGCCAGGAGGTTTTGGCCGTAGTCGTAGCAGGTCCAGTTGCCCCGGAGGCTGACGTGGCGGTGGCTGGCGGCCTGCATCGGGACCAGGCACACGGCGCAGAGCGCGCCGAAGGCACCGAAGGCGGGCCGCTTCCGGGCTTCCAGGTGCGGCTCCAAAGTCTGCCACAGGGCGAACAGGCCGCGCGCGGCGCAGACGCTCATCACGGCATAGACGGGGATGTAGTAGATGTAGCCGTTGTAGATGCCGTAGTTGATGACGAAGCCGATGTCGGCGGCGACAACCCAGGTCAGCAGCAGCGCCAGGGGGCGGTCCGCCCGCCGCGCCCAGAACGCCCCCAGCCCCAGGACGGCCAGCCCGACCAGCGGCCAGGAGAACTCCATCGGCAGGTTGTAGGCCCACGTCAGCAGCCGGTCCAGCATGTAGATCGGCCTCTGGTGGAACATCAGCGGGGCGAACAGGCGGCCCGTGACGTGGTAACAGAACGCGAAGGGGGTCTCGACGTCGCCCCAGCTATAGGCCGGGTGCATCCGCGCCCGGAGCGGCAAGTACAGGTAAGTCAGCAGCGGCAGCGCGCCCAGCCCCAGCGTCTTCGCCCACGCGGCGCGCACCGCGCGGTCCCCCAGCCGCCGCAGCGCGGGCGCGGACCACAGGATGAATGCGACAAAGCCGGGCAGGAACAGCGTGTTGGTCTGGTGGGACGTGAGCGCAAACCCGTAGGCCAGCGCGAGCAGGCGCAGGTCGCCCTCCCGGCAGCCGCGCGCACGCCAGCGGGCGGCCAGGAACAGCAGCAGGCAGGTAAAGAGCGCCGCCAGCGTGTACGTTTCCGTCAACAACGACTGCTGCCAGAACGTCGAGCTGAACGCCAGCAGCCCGCCCGCCACGAGGGCGGGCGGGCGGGGCAGGGCGACCGCGCGGGCGAACCCGTACAGACACGCCGCCGCCAGCGCCCCGAAGGCCGCGCTCAGGACGTTCAAGCGCCAGACGAGGCTGCCCAGCGGGAGCAGCAGCGTCCAGGCCTTCCCCAGCAGGCAGTACAGCGGGTAGCCCGTCGGGTGCGGGATGCCCAGGGTCGCCACCGCCGTCGCCAGCTCGCCGCAGTCGCCCCAGTACAGCGTCGGGCAGAGCGTCCATAGATAAACCCCGAACACCGCCGCCGCCAGCAGCCAGGCCAAGACGGTGTCCTGATGGCGCAGGAAAAGCGGGCGCGGGAAAAGGGGGGATTGTAGAGATGGGCGGCGCATGGTGTCTCCTGCCGTCACCGCACAATTGCCGGTGTTTTCCCATTGTCGGCAGATCGCGCCGAGACTTGAGGGCGGGGGCGAAACAAAAGAAGGGCGCAGGAGAAGTCTCCTGCGCCCTGGGGACCGCTTGGCCCTCCGACTGGTCTGCTGGGGCCGGTCTACTGAATGCCGTGGTAGAACTTCTCGGTCTGGCCGTAGCCGGTCGTGCCGGCGGCGGTGGCGACGCCGGCGGAGGTGGCGCTGATGGTGCAGAACGGGCTGCCGGTGATCGTCGGCGCGACGCCGTAGGTGCCGGACGACGGGCAGACGGGGGTAGACCGGATGTAGGCGGCGGCACCGATCAGGCCGGTCGCCGTGGTGTCAAGCGTGGGGGCGGCGTAGTTGGTGCTGCTCAGCTTTTTGTCCATGCAGTACTGCTGCGTAGCGCTGTCGATCTGCTTGAGGTTGCCGATGCAGGCCTTGGCGCGGGACGACTCACGGGCCGAAACGAAGTTCGGGATCGCGATTGCCAGCAGGATGCCGATGATCAGGACGACGATCATGATCTCGACCAGGGTGAACCCGGCCTTCTTGCTCTGGGGGCGGAAAAACTTCATGCGAAACTCCTTTTTCGGGAACGGAACGGTTGGTGTGTCTTCCGGGGGCGGCTCCGCGGTTGTGTGTTGGTGCGGCGGCCTTTCCCGGTGACACGCTAAGTATCGGCGTCGCCCCCGCGCCTCTTTAGGGCGGCGCGGGCGGCAGAAATACGGGGATTTCGCCGCAAGAACCCGCCCCGGCCTCTAAACCCGCCCCGGCTCATCCTCCGCCATCCAAAAAAAGCCTGCCCGCCGCCCTTTCCCTCTTGACATCAGGCCGCGCGCGCGTGTATACTCTCCCCACTCCGAAGCCGCGCTCCTCCCACGCATCCGTGGGGAGGGCCGGCGAGCGGGCCGGGACGAGGCCGTACCGCCCGCTTTCGCGACTCACGGTTTTCTGACCGCCCGCGCACCGCAGCGCCCCCTTCTCTGTGTAAGAGGCAAGCCGACACCGCCGTCATTCTGACGGTTCCCGTGTCGCCGCTTGGCCTCTTTTTTGTCGTCTCACAGAGAAACGGATGGGAACGTGACGGGAACACCTCTGACAGGAATACCTCTGGCGGGAGCCTCGGGGGCGGAGGGCCGCCAGACGGGGACGGACGGGGCGGCGCGGCTGGAAGGCGCGCGGGTCGTGCTCGCCGACGACGACCCGCTGACGCGGCTGGACCTGCGCCACTCGCTCGAAGGCCTGGGGGTGCGTGTGCTGGGTGAGGCCGAGGACGGGCGGCAGGCATTGGCCCTGGCCCGGTCGCTCCGCCCGGACCTGCTTCTGCTGGACATCATGATGCCGTTGGTGGACGGCCTGGAGGCCGCCCGCGTGGCCCGCGACGAGCACCTGGCCGCCGTCGTGCTGCTGACCGGCTATGCCGAGGAGGACATGGTCCAGAAGGCCGACGACGCGGGCGTGCTGGCCTACCTCCGCAAGCCGTTCCGGCCCGAAGACCTGGGTCCGGCCCTCGCCCTGGCCCTGGGGAGGCACCGCGAGCGCCTGGCACTGGAAGCGCAGATCGAAGACCTCCAGGGCAAGATGGAGGCGCGCAAGCTGGTCGGGCGGGCCAAGGCGCTGCTGATGGAGCGCCACGGCCTGTCCGAGCGCGAGGCATTTTACCGCATCCAGGCCCAGAGTCAGACCCTCCAGAAGCCCGCCCACGAGATCGCCCGCGCCATCATCACCGCCAGCGAGATGGGCGTTTAGGCGTTCCCGCCCGGAAACCGCCGGAAGCCCCGCCAAAAACCCCGCAACATTACGGGCGTCCCACTGTCTATATGCTTACTGGGCAGCGACGCCCCGCCCGATCCCGGACCGCAGGCAGAGGCAGTAACAGACACGAGAAGATACCGCAAGACACACTGAGGAGGAATGCACACTTTGCGACCACTGACACTCAAGACGGCCCTGGCACTCGGGGTTGGACTCGCCGCCCTCGGCGGCCCCGCCGCCCACGCACAGGACGCCCCCGCCGCCCACGCACAGGACGCCCCCGCCGCCCCCGCCAACGGGCCGGGGCCGGCCACCCAGCCGCCGCCGCCGCCCGGCACGGCCCAGCCCGCGCCCACCCAGCCCGCCGCGCCCGCGACCCCGCCCGGCACGACCGGCGGCACGGCCCCCGCCCCCGCCGCGCCGGCCCCCGCGCCGCCAAACTACAAGCTCCAGTACAACGGGCTGATCGACGGCTACTATCTGTTCCAGTTCCACAACCCCAAGGACACCAACACCATCACCGGGCGGGCCTATGACATCCGGCACAACACGCCGGCCCTGGCCCTGGCCGAGCTGAACGTCTTCCAGGTCGCCCCGCCCAAGAGCTTCGGCTACAAGGCCACCCTCATCGCCGGTGACGTCGCCGACCTCAATTCTTTCAGCTTCGTCGGCGGCTCCCCGCCGGCCCTGGTGCATAATGACCTGGGCGAGGGCCGCTTCAAGAACGTCCAGCAGCTATACGGCACCTATGCGTTCGGGGCCGACGGCAGCGGCGTGGACGTCGGCAAGTTCTACACGCCCTTCGGCTACGAGGTGACTGAGGCCAACGGCAACTACAACTATTCGCGCTCGGTCGCCTATAACTACGTGCCGTTTTACCATGCCGGCCTGCGAATCTACACCCCCGTGCCGGGTTTGGCCGCGCTGACCGCGACCTTCTATCTAGTCAACGGGGTCTTCAACACGGCCACGATGGGCGTCCAGAACGATTCCAAGCGCCCCGGCTACATGGGCCAGCTCAACTACACCGACCCCAAAGGCAAGTTCACCCTGATCTCGGAGCTTGGCCTGGACAAGCAGAAGTTCTACGGCGAGACAGGCCCCGACACCAAGGTCGTCGTCAACGACAACAACTTCACCTACAACTTCAACGCCAATCAGCTCTTCGGCCTGGACTACGTCTACCGCAAGACGACGCCCGAGGGCGGCGGCAAGGAGACGGTCAACGCCTACGCCGTCTACTACCGTCAGGCGCTGACCCCGAAGACTGCCTTTGCCCTGCGCTACTCCGGTGCCCAGGACAAGTACGAGGGGGGCCTGGGAGGTCTCGCGGACGGCTCCGTCCGCCCGAACGAGGTCACGGCCACCTATGAGGTCAAACCCACGACCAACTTCACCACCCGCCTGGAGTACCGCCACGACAGCGTCAACTCGGACAACGTTCTGGGGTACGCCTTCGTGGACAAGGACGGGAGCGTTACCAAAAAGAACCAGGACACGCTGACCCTGGCCGGTCTGTTCACGTTCTAGCCTGTTTGCCCCGCACCCCCCGGCCGCCGATCTTCGGCACCGGGGGGTATACTACGCCATGCCCACACCCGCCGTCACGGACGATGGCCGCCCCCCCACGGACGGTGGCCCCGCCGCCGTGTCCGAAGCCTCCCCCCCCGCCGCGCCCCGCCTGTGGTCGCCCGGCCCGGCCTCTCCGCCGGACGAGCCGCTCCCCGCCAGGCCGCGCCGCGCCGCCGCTGAGGCTGCCCCCAAAGCCGCCGGCCCTGACCCGCCGCGCGAGCGCTACAGCCCCACCATCAAAGAGCTTCCGGCCAGCGAGCGCCCCCGCGAGCGGCTGCAAGCCTACGGGGTCCACGCGCTGACCACGGCGGAGCTGATCGCGATTTTGATCCGCACCGGCAGCGGCGAGCGCAGCGCGGTCTCGCTGGGCGAGTTCCTGCTGGCCGAGTTCGGCAGCATCAAGGGCGTGGCCGTCGCCTCCCGCGAACAGCTCGCGCGGGTCAAGGGACTGGGCGACGTCAAGGCTGGCCAGATCCAGGCCGCCATCGAGTTCGGCCACCGGCTGGCCCTGTTCACCGAGGAGGGCCGCCCCACCATCGGCGGCCCGCGCGACGTCGCCAACCTGCTGCTGCCCGATCTGCGCTACCAGAAGAAGGAACACCTCAAGAGCCTGTTGTTAGATACCAAGAACCGCGTGCTGGCGATTCGCACCGTCTCCATCGGCGATCTCTCGTCTTCCATCGTCCACCCCCGCGAAGTGTATAAAGACGCCGTGGTCGCCTCGGCGGCGAGCATCATCGTCGCCCACAACCACCCTTCGGGGGATCCCACGCCCTCGGCGGAGGACGTGGCGGTGACGAAGCGGCTGATCGGGGCGGGGGAGATCATGGGCATCGACCTGCTGGACCACATCGTCATCGGCGACGGCGTGTTCGTCAGCCTTAAAGAGCGCGGCCTGATCTAGAGCGCGTCCGGTGCTTCCCGTACCAGGCGGGCCAAGGCGGCGTCGGGCGGCAGGCCACAGAGCGCTTCCAGGACCGCGCCGTCGCCCTGAACCCGCCTCATGCCCAAGCAGACCACTCGTGCCACGTGCCCGCCCTTCAGACCGCCGGGGTCCTTGCCGCCGGAGCGGGGGAATGCGGGGTGGGGAGAGGCGGGGTGGGGAGAGGCGGGGCCGTCGGAGCGGGCGGCGTGGGAGCAGCCGGCGTCGCGGGTGCCAGGGTCGGTACCGGAGGCGGGGCAACGAAGCGCCCGGAGGGGACGAAGGTCTGGGTGAAGAAGGCACCGGCGGTGACGTCGGTCGCGCCGACCGCGGAGCCGGTGAGCTTGACGTTGTTGCCGAAATTGACCGCGCCCTTCGGGGCGAAGACCGCGCCGAACCATTCGTAATCGCCCTGGCCGTTCGCGGTCCCGTCGAAGTCGCCCAGTGTCTCCCAGAGGACCTTGCCGGCGAGGGCGGGGTTGGCCTCGGCGTAGGGCTTGCCGTTGACGAAGGCGCTGACGAACGTGCCGGGGCGGATGTCGCCGGTGACGAAGACGTGCAGGCCCTTGGCGGGCGTGACATTGACCAGATGCACGGACGCCGACGACGCCAGCGTGATGCTGGTGAAGTAGTAGTCGCCCGACGTCAGGTAGACCTTGCGGCCCTGGCCGACGCCCAGCGCGCCGTAGCGGCCCGGCTTGAGCGGGTCATCGGCGTCGCCCGCGCCGTCATTGTCTTCCGTGCCGGCCTTGAAGTCGTCGGCGGGCGGGACGGCCACGGGCGAGAACCTGGCCGGCGTCACGGCCTTCTTCTTCTGGATGGCCTTGCCGTTGAGCGCCCCACCGAACGGCACCTCGATCTGCATGGTGGTCACGGTGCCGTTGACCAGCCCGCCGATACTCGCACCGTTGTTTGCCACCACGTCCCCGGTCATCTTGTCGAACGCGCCTTCGTAGAAGCTGCCGCCGGCGTGGACGTTGCCGTTGATCGCGGCGCTCAGGCCGATGGTGACGTCGCCTGCGGCGGTGATGTCTCCGTTCAGCACCGACTGGGCCACGACGCTGATGTTCCGCCCGCTGCTGATCGGCCCGCGGACTTTGGTGGCGACGCCGAGGGCGACGTCGCCGTTGAACGTAACCGGACCGGTGATGGTGCTGCCGCCGGTGCTGACGTATCTGAGCTGCCCGCCCCCCTCCGCGCCCCTGCACTCAAGGGACGGCCCCAGCGCGACATCGCCGTTGCTGCCGATCAGCCCGGTGTTCACCTTTCCCGGCCCGCTGAGGGTGACGCTCTGCCCGCCGAAGACGGCGTAAGCGGTGAGGGGATTCTGGGCGGCGGCGGGGCCGGCGACCGCGAGGAACAGCCCCAGGAGCGGGAGACAGCGGCGAGAGAGGGGGGAGGGAGCACGAAGAAATAGAGATGAAGAAGACATAGGGAGCCTTTCGGCGGGGCTTGCCTTGTCCCGCTTTTGGAGTAATCTGACCAAAGTATAACACGCGCGCCTGCCTCTGTCAAACGCTTCGGATTGCGAACGCCCCTTGGAGCGGCTATAATGACCCCGAGGACGCCGCGCAAACGATGAGTGCCGACCGCTTTCAATTTTTGGAGTTCGGGGAAGAGGCGGCGGACGGGGACGCGGCACGTGAGGACGCGCCCGGCCTCGTCCCGCGCGACATCGGTTTTGACCACCTGGCCGACGGGACCGCCCTGGCCGAGGTGCGGATCGAGAACGCGCACGGCTATGCCGTGCCCGACGAAGACGACGAGGGGGTCGAAACCCTGTCGTCACGGGCCGCCCTTGACCGCAGCGCCCCGGACGGCGGTGTGCCGACCCGCCTGCGTCCCGCCGAGGTCCTGGGGGAGCGCGGGGCAGGTGCGGGGCAGTTCCAGTACCCGGCGGGCCTGGCCGTGGACGGCGGCGGCGTACTGTTCGTCTGCGACTCGTATGGGCACCGGGTGCAGCGCATCACGCCCGGCGGCGGGGTCGCCGTCATCGGCGGGCGCGGGACCGGGCGCGGGCAGTTTCTGTCGCCGTCGGGAGTGGCCGTTGACGACGAGGACGCCTTCTACGTCGTCGAGCGGGGCGGGCAGCGGATCCAGAAGTTCTCGCGCGAGGGCGTCCTGAGCCTGGTCTTCGGCAGGCCGGGTCGGGGCGAGGGCGACCTGTCCGGGCCGACGGCCATCGCGGTCGCGCCCGGCGGCGGCATCTTCGTGGCCGACACGGGCAACAGCCGGGTGCAGCGGTTCGACGGCGGGGGCCGGTTCGTCGGGGCGGTCGGCGGGGCGGGACTGATCGGGGTGGGCCTGGGCAGCCCGCAGGCCTTGGCCGTGCGGTCAGGCGGCGGCCTGTACGTGGCCGAGACGTCCGCCCACCGCGTGACCGTCTTCGACCCGCTGGGCCGCCCGGAGCGACAGATCGGCGGCGCGCGGACGGGGCCTCGGGGCGGCGTCCCCCCCGTGTCCCTGCTCCAACCGCGCGCCCTGGCCCTGGACCCCGCCGGCCTGCTGTACATCGCCGACGCGGGCGAGCCGGACCCGATCACGGGCGAGACGCGGGGCCGCGTCCTGTGCCTGTCGCTCGCCGACGGGCGCGTCCTGGCGACGCTGGAGCGGCTGGGCCGGTCGCTCGGGGCGCTGCTGCGGCCCGGCGGCCTGGCCGTGGGACCCGCGCCCGCCGCGAACGGACACGGGGCGGCGGCCCGCCGCGACCTGTACGTCGCCGACACCATGAACCACCGCATCCTGCGCTTCGTCTGGACCTGACCCTGTAGGCTTGCCCATGCCCGTATTCGACAAACATTTCACGCTGGCCGAGGCGCGGGCGGCCCTGCCCGCCCTGCGCCGCCGCCTGCTGCGCGTCCAGGAGATGCTGGCCGAGGTCAGGAGGTCGCAGGGGGACGGGGCGCAGGTCGTCGTCCTGCGCGGCAACGGCAAGGGGCCGATCCTGTCGGGCGACGGCGGGCGCAAGGAGGACCGCAAGCGGGAAGCGCAGCGGCTTATTGAAGAAACTGCCGAAGAGGGCATCCAGATCAAAGACCTGGAGCGCGGCCTCGTAGACTTCCCCCATTTTTTGGATGGCGACCCGGCCCACGAGGTCTACCTGTGCTGGCACCTGGGCGAGGACACCATCGAGTATTGGCACGAGATCGAGGCGGGTTATGGCGGACGTACTCCCCTTTAAGCCTTCCCCTGGACGCCCCCTCGCCGACGCCATCAAGGCCGAGGCCGCGCGCCTGGGCTTCGCGCTGTGCGGCATCACGGACGCCTCGCCGCCGCCCCACCACCGGCACTACGCGCGCTGGCTGGCCGAGGGCCGGGCGGGCGAGATGCTGTACCTGCACCGCCAGGAGCCGAAGCGCGGGGACTTGTCCCAGGTCTTGCCCGGCGCGCGGTCGGTCGTGTGTGTCGCCCTGAACTACTCGCCGGAAGAGGGGCGTCCCGAAGAGGGGCAGTGGGAACCCGGCACGGGCGCGATGCCCGTGCCGGGGCATCTCGCCGGCACCGTCGCCCGCTACGCCCGCTTCGACGACTACCACGAGACACTCTGGCAGCGCCTGGAGAGCCTGCTGGTATTCATCAAGACGCGGAGCCAGAGCGCCAACGGCAAGGTCTACTGCGACACCGGCCCCGTCACCGAGCGCGACCTCGCCATGCGCGCGGGCCTGGGCTGGATCGGCAAGCACACCAACCTGATCTCGCGCCGCCTGGGCAACTGGTTCTTCCTGGGCGAGATCATCCTCGACATTCCTCTGCCTCCTGACGCGCCCGAGACGACGCACTGCGGAACCTGCACGCGCTGCCTCCCGGCCTGCCCCACGGGCGCGATCACGGCTCCCTACCAGCTTGACGCCCGCCGCTGCATCTCCTATCTCACCATCGAGCTGAAGGGCAGCATCCCCGTCGAACTCCGCCCGCTCATCGGGACGCGCATCTATGGCTGTGACGACTGCCTGGCCGTCTGCCCCTGGAACCGTTTCGCCGTCCGCTCGGATGACCCCGCCGTCCGCCCCCGTGCCGACCTGCTCGCCCCCGACCTTTTGGAACTGCTGGCCCTGGACGCCCCGGCCTTCAACGCCCGGTTCCGAAACAGCCCCATCAAACGGACCAAGCGGCGCGGCCTGCTCCGCAACGTCTGCGTCGCCCTGGGCAACCTCGGCGACCCGTCCGCCGTCCCCGCGCTCACCCGCGCCGCCGAACACGACCCGGAGCCGCTGGTGCGCGAACACGCGCAGTGGGCATTGGAGCAGATCGCGCAAGCAGTTTGATGGCGGCTTCCAGGATTTCGTCCCGATCGGCCCGGACCCCGGCGAGCGTGGGCGCGGCGCGCAGGGTCGGCTGGATGCCGACCCGCTGCAATTGCCGCCCGTCGCCGTGCGTGATGGACATGCCGGTGAAGCTGAACGAGATACCGCCCGGCAGGACGGCGTTCGTCACCTCGCCGTTCGCGCCCTCGGTGGGGGTGCCGACGAAGGCGGGGTGGCAGGCGGCCTCCAAAAACAGGCAGGTGTGCTCGGCCTGGCTGATAGCCGACTCGTCGATCAACACGGCGACCCGGCCTGCGTAGTGGCGATCGGGGTTAGGCTGGATCGGCTGCTCCTCCCGGCTGACGCTGTCATCGTCGGGCGAGTGCCGCTCCGGGACGGCGACGCGCGCGCCGACGACCTGCCGCGAGGCGAGGTAAGGCGCGACCGCCCAGGCGGTGCCGTTCGGGTAGCCGCGCATGTCGAAGATCAGGCCCGGTGTCTTGGCGACGGCGGCGAACGCCTTGTCAACATCCTGCGGCGTTAGCCGCCCCAAGTCGATGTAGCCCAGACCGGACGGCAGGACGCCGTAGACGGGCGTCGGGCGGTCCGGGGGCAGGACGTACCGCTCGGTGCGCGGCAGGCTGACCGTTTGCTGATGTCCCGCCGCGTCCTCGACGGTCAGCACGGCAGGGGGCGTCTTCAGGCCGCCGAGCAGCACCGACGACACCTGATAGGAGAGCGCCTGCGGCGTGGACGCGGCGTAGAGTGAGCCAAGCCGCGCCCGCCGGGCCGCCACCGGCTCGGCGTCTACGGTCGTGACGACGTCGCCGACGTGCAGGGTGGGTGTCGCCTTCGGGTCGGGCAGGGCGGCGATGACCGTCCGCCCCTGCACCTCGCGCAGGAAGACGGGCGGCGTCCAGCGGGTCTCTTTGAAGAGCGCGGGGATGAAGGCATCCGCGTGTGAGTCGTGGATCTCGGCGATCATCTTGGCCGCCGTCACACCGTAGGCGTGGGCATCCGTGTCGGCCTCCATCTGCGGGATGTACCCGGCCAGCACGTCGTCCCAGGGCCGCCCGATCAGGTCCTTGTAGGGGTAGACGTATTGGACGATGTTCCAGAACCGGAACAGGGCCAGCAGGCGGTACTCGGAAGCGGGGAAGGCCATGTCGGCGTAGTTGCTGTCCGGCAACGCGGCCCCGTAGAGGCTCGACCCGGCGGGTGGAGCATTGACGGGAGCCGTGCCCGTGGGCGTTCGGACTGCTTGCAATGCCGCCGCCATCGCCGGGTCGCTGCCGGGCGCACTGCCCATCGGGACCGAGATGTCCGGGCGGAAGCCCAGTGTGCCGCCGGGGTTCACCGTTTCGGTCAGCCGGACGACGACCTCCACGCCGTCGGGCAGGGTCATCGGATACGTCCCCACGCCGCTCTCTTCCGTACTCGGCCCTTCCTCCACGACGGTCGCTAAATGGGCCGCCTGGAGGCCGCCTAATATGTCGTGGATGTCCGCCGACCCGGCGTTGACGATGAACGCCATCGGCCTGGCGGGCCGGGCGGCGTCGCCCTGGGCGGGCAGGGTGCGGCCCTGCTGGGTGACGAAGGCCGAGTAGTAGCCGCCGTGGTCGTCGCCGTCGGCGGGGGCGTAGCCCATGTGCATCCGGTGCCGCGAGACGGGCAGCGCCAGGTCGTGTGCCAGCAGTCCGGGCAGGGTGCGGATCAGCGCCTGCGAGAGGATAAAGCTGCCGTAGTCGGCCCCGTCGGGCGTCCCGCTGCGGCGGCGCAGGTCGAACACCAAGGCGCGGGCGGACTTGGTGCCTTGCTGCGCCTTCGCCACCGCCCCTATCGCCTCGTAGCCGGTGAACTGGTCGTAGTCCGTGGCCGTAACGATAGCCGTCCCGTCCGTCTCGATCTTCACCGAAGGCTGCTTGGAAGCGATTTGGGCAGGCCCCCCGGCCCCTGCCACCGTTGACGCGGGGGGAGGCGAAGCAGGCGGCCTGACGACGTGCGTGTCCGGGTCATGCAGCGTCGCCAGCATCGAGTCCACCGCGTCCGCGTACTCCGCCGCCGTCTTCGCCGCCCGCACCTTGGGGATCGCCTGCACCAGCGAGCGGTCCCAGTCAATCGGCTGATAGGCGAGGTATGGGTGGAAGTATTTCACCACGCCCCAGACGCGGCACAGCCCCGCCAGCCGCGCCGTCTCGACTGAGGGGGGCGGCATGGGTGCCGACCGTACCGGAAACGGCATGGCGAGGAACAGGGCGGCGAGGGCCGCCCCGAAGGTTGTGGCTTGGTTCATGCCGTGACCTTCTTTCGCCGCTGCGTCCAGCGGCCTCCCAACGATGCCGAGGCACAGGCCACGGGCAGCCAGAGATACGTCAGCAGCAGGAGTGCGTTGAGGCATTCGATGATGGGATTTTGGTCCGGCAAAAGCCGTCCGGCGAGCCAGGAGATTGTGCTGAGGCCGATGATCTGCGCCGATAACGCAGCGAACATCCCTTGGCCGGGGCGGTGCGTGGCGCGTCTGCTCTGTGCTAATCCGAAGGCGAGCGGAGGCAGCAGCACCACGCCGGCGAAAACCACGTTGAACAAAGCGCCGAGGAACGGGCCTCCCAATGGGCTGCGAAACGCGAGGAAGCCGGCCAAGGCCACCACCGCCGGAGCCGAGATCAACGCCAGCAGCGACAGGTGCATGGCGGGTTTGGCCGCATCCCATATCTCGCGCCACAAGCCGCGACGGTCCACGGCCCGCCACTCCTGCCGCCACTGGCGCAGGAAGTCGTCGGCCCCGCCGAACTGGCGCAGCGCCTCGGTTACGGCCTCGCCCTCGGACTGACCGAGTTCACGGTAGGCGTCCACGCGCTCCCAGAGGTGCGCCCGCATCTCGCGCCGCAGCTCGTCCCGGTGGAACGGCGACAGGCTCCGGCCCAAGGGGGCTAAAATCTGGTCAATAAAGGCTTCCACCCGGCGCGGGGCGGAGGTGAGGGGTTCGGGTTCCATTGGGGGTCTCTCCTTCGGTGAGGGCGTCTGAGGGCGGCGGGGCGAGGATGTGGGCGACGGCGGCGACATATTCCTGCCAGCCGTGGCTCCATTCGGCCAGCTTCCTTTCGCCGTCTAGAGTCAGCGTGTAGACCTTGCGCTCGCGGCCTTTCTCCGGCGTCTCCCAGGCGCTGACGATCAGGCCGTCGCGCTCCAGGCCGTGCAAGGCCGGGTAGAGCGTCCCTTCGCGGAGCTGCAAGGCGTTCTCGGTCCGCCGCTCGATGGTGCGGGCCAGCCCGTAGCCGTGGGCGGGGCCGTCGCGCAGGGTCGCCAGGATCAGCAGCGTCAGGCCGCCCTTGAGGTGGTCCTGCGCGGGGCCGGGCGCGGGTGGGATGTTCATACGGCCATTATACATAGGAAAACTATGTATGTCAAGCGGTTCGGTTGACTCCGCCCACCTGTTTCGTTTATAATCGTCAGGAACCGGCAATAGTATGGGCAGGCGACGCCCCACGGGCGTCTACAGGAGAGAACACAACATGGCGGAAGTGGATTTCAAGGAGCTGGCCGCCCAGCTCCGCGTGGACAGCATCCGGTGTACGACGGCGGCGGCCTCGGGCCACCCGACCTCGTCCATGTCCGAGGCGGATCTGATGTCGGTGCTGCTGGGCAAGTACCTGCGCTACGATTGGGCGAACCCGAAAAACCCGAACAACGACCACCTGATCTTCAGCAAGGGCCACGCCTGCCCCGTGCTGTACGCCATGTTCAAGGCGGCGGGCGCGATCTCCGACGACGAACTGCTGACCCTGCGGAAGTTCGGCAGCCGCCTGGAAGGCCACCCCAACCCGCACGTCACGCCCTACACCGATGTCGCCACGGGGTCCTTAGGTCAGGGTCTGCCGAACGGCGTCGGCATGGCCCTGTGCGGCAAGTACGTGGACAAGCTGCCCTTCAAAGTCTGGGTGATTTTGGGCGACAGCGAGGTGGCCGAGGGGTCCATCTGGGAGGCCTGCGACAAGGCCTCCCACTACAAGCTCAACAACCTGGTCGCGATTCTGGACATGAACCGGCTGGGCCAGCGCGGTGAGACCGATCTGGGCTGGAACAGCCCCGTTTATGCCGAGCGGTTCCGCGCCTTCGGGTGCCACGTCATCGAGATCGACGGGCACGATCTGGAAGCCTGTGACCGCGCGTTCGCCGAAGCGACCGCGCAGACCGACAAGCCCACGGTCATCGTCGCCAAAACCGAGAAAGGCCACGGCGTCTCGTTCCTCGCCAACAAAGAGGGCTGGCACGGTAAGGCGCTGAACGACGCGCAGGCCGCCGACGCGATCAAAGAACTGGGCGGCGAGCGGCACATCATCGTCGATGTCCAGAAGCCCGAGGCGCTGCAACCTGCCACGCCATCCGAGACCGGACCGTTGAAGCTGCCCGTGTACCCGCTGGGCACGAAAGAGGCGACGCGCAAGGCCTACGGCGACGCCATCACGGCCCTGGGCGGCTACCGCTCGGACATCGTCGCGCTGGACTGCGAGGTGTCGAACTCCACCCACGCCGACGAGTTCAACCACGCCTTCCCGGATCGCTTCTTCGAGATGTACATCGCCGAGCAGATGATGGTTTCGGCCGCTGTCGGCTTCGCCGTCCGGGGCAAGCGCGCCTTCGCCTCGACCTTCGCGGCGTTCTTCTCGCGTGCCTTCGACCAGATCCGCATGGCGAGCATCTCCAACGCCACCATCAGCCTGAGCGGGTCCCACGCGGGTGTCTCCATCGGCGAGGACGGCCCCTCGCAGATGGCCCTGGAGGACCTCGCCATGATGCGGGCGGTCTGCGACAGCACTGTGCTGTACCCGAGCGACGCCGGACAGACCGCCAAGCTGGTCCACCTGATGGCCGACCTGCCGCACATCTCCTACATCCGCACGACGCGCGAGAAGACGCCGATCCTGTACGGCCCCGACGAGACGTTCGAGGTGGGCGGCTCGAAGCTGGTCCACCACTCCGACGGCGATCAGGTCGCGGTCGTGGCGGCGGGCATCACGCTGCACGAGGCCAACAAAGCTTACGACCGGCTGAAGGCCGACGGCATCACGATCCGACTGATCGACGCCTACTCTGTCAAGCCCATCGACAAAGAAACCCTGCACCGGGCCGCCCAGGACTGCAGAGGCGGCCTGGTCGTGGTCGAGGACCACTGGGAGGAGGGCGGCATCGGCGACGCCGTGCTGGACGCCTTCACGGGCGTCGGTGACCATGCTCCCACGGTCGTGAAGCTGGCCGTGCGCCACATCCCCGGATCGGGCAAGCCCGCCGAGCTGCTCCACGCCGCGAAGATCGACGCCGACGCCATCGTAGATGCCGTCAAATCGCTGCTCTAAGCCACAATCCAGAGCCGCCCGCGTTCAGCGCGGGCGGCTTTTTTGCGGATGGGGTGCCTGCCATTGAACACGGGACTCGCGCTGCTGATTCTGCTGGGGGCGGCTGTCTTGGAGGCGGGCGGCGACGCCCTGGTGCGGGCCGGGCTGACCTACCCCGCCCCGGCCCGCCGCGCCCTGCTGTTCGCATCCGGCGGCCTGGTCCTGCTGGCCTACGGGTTTTTGGTCAACGCGCCGCGCTGGGACTTCGGGCGGCTGCTGGGTATCTACGTCGTGTTCTTCTTCCTGGTGGCCCAGGCCGTGTCGTGGATCGGCTTCGGGCAGAAGCCGACCCTGCCTATCCTGGCCGGCGGGGTGTGCATCGTAATGGGTGGATTAATTATGACGCTCTGGAAGCCTTAGCGCCCTGTCTGCCGGGCATCCGCCAGCGTCCGCACGAACGCCAGTACCGTTGGGGCGTGGTCCTCGACTTTGACGCGCGGGTAGACTCTGGCGACCAGCCCGGCCTTGTCAATCACGAACGTCGTCCGCTCGATGCCCATGTACTTCTTGCCGTAGTTGTTTTTCTCTTTCCAGACCCCGTAAGCCTCGGCGACGGCGTGGTCCGGGTCGGCCAGCAGAGGGAACGGCAGGGCGAACTTCTCCGCGAACGCCCGGTGTGATGCCCCGTCGTCCGGGCTGATGCCGACGATGGCTGCGCCCGCCGCCTCGAAGTCCGGCGCCATGTCCCGGAACCCGCAGGCCTGGGTCGTGCAGCCCGGCGTGTCGTCCTTGGGGTAGAAGTAGAGCACCAGGGCGGACTTCCCCCGGAAGTCCGCCGGGGACAGCATCGCCTCGCCCGACCGTGTGACGGCGGGGGCGGAAAAATCGGGCGCGGGTGTACCTACGGCAATCTCGGGCATGTGTCTCTCCTCCTGCGGCCACCTTGACGCCGGGGCCGGGCTGTGCTAGAATGGAGGGGACGCGAAAGGACGACGCACCATGTTCCCCCTTCGGCTCTTTTCTCAACTTCGGCAGAGAGTTTCCCTGCTCGGCCTGGCTTCGCTTGCGGCCCTCTTGGCCGGCTGCGGCGGCGGCGGCGGGGGCAGCAGTCCCACGGTCGTCGCCCCCATCACGACAGGGGGTGTGCCCCCGCCCGTCATATCGCCCGGCGGTACGCCCGCCTCCGTGTCCGCTAAAGAGGCGAACGGCCTGACCGCCACGCTGTCCGAGAACACCACCACCGTTGCGGTCGGCGGCACCGTCACCTACACGCTGACGCTGACCAACAACACGGGTGCCGTGGTGACGGTCAACGCCGTCACCTCCACCCAGATATTCACCGCCCTGAGCATCCGAAACGCCTCCGGTGCCCTGGTCTACATCCCCGTCCCCGGCTCCCCGCCGCTCCAGACCGTCCTCCTCGCGCCGGGCCAGACGCTGACCACGACCCAGGCCGTCAGCGCCTTCAGCAGCGCCGGCACCTACAGCGCCACGGGCGTCTTCGATGACAGCACCCCGACCAGCGTCGGCCCCTTGACCGTCACGGCCCAGTAGGGGCCGGCACGTACTACTCCTGCGCGGGCCGCTCCCAGATCGTTTCCGGGGCATCCGCACGGTGGTTGACCAGCCGCGCCAGCACGAACAGGTGGTCGCTCAGGCGGTTGAGATACCGGGCCACCTCGGGGTTCACCTCCTCGACCCGCTCCAGCGACACCAGCAGCCGCTCCGCCCGGCGGCAGACCGCCCGCGCCGAATGCAGGGCCGCCCCGCCCGGTGCCCCCCCCGGCAGGATGAAGTGGCGCAGCGGCGGCAGCTCCTCCTCAAAACGGTCGATTTCCGATTCGAGCCGCGCCGTCTCTTCGGGCCGGACGCGCGGCACCGTCTCGCCCCGCGCCGACGGCGTCGCCAGGTCCGCGCCCACCTCGAACAGCTCCCCCTGGATGCGCGTCAGCGTCGCCCGCGCCTCGTCGTCCACCCCCAACGCGAGGGCAACCCCCAAGGCGGCGTTGCACTCATCCACCGTTCCATAGGTCTCGACCCGGACGGCGTCTTTGAACACCCGCTGCCCCCCGTACAGCCCCGTCTCCCCCGCATCCCCCGCCCGCGTATAGATTTTCATGCATCCCCATTCACCCAACGGCCTGGAAAGTCCTGCCCAACCCAGAGAACGCGCCTAGTGCCGCTCATCCCACTCATGGCCTTCTTGCCACGAGAGACGCCATAACACCAGATAGTTCTTTCCGGTCTTTTTTCAGCAGCCCCGTCGGCTCATCCCTCCGTTCCTATTCGGCCTCGCCTAATGAGTGTAGGCTCTCAGGTTGGGGATGCTGATGGGCCTATCGCTGATCACGCCGCCGCGAACAGCGCGTTCACAAAACTTTCAATGCCGGCGATTTGGTACTTGATGGCGGCCAGCAGTTCGATTAGTTCTACGTTCTTCGGGAAGGCGAAAAGTGGGGCACCGTTCACGTCAATGAGTGCCAGGGAGTATACTGACTGACGCTTTCTTGCGGGAGCACCGGGAAGGCCGTACAAGGTTGGAGACTGGGCAAGATCGTGAAGCATTGCTGTCACCGATCCAGGCATCGGTAGAGGCGGTTCCGCTTCTAAAAAGCGGACAATTTTATTGTCGTACCTCGCATCATAGGCGGCAATGACCTCGCCGACAGAGGACATCTGAGCCTTTGTTGCATCTACAACATCCCATGTCAGTGTGCCCGCTCTGGTGAGTTCCGTCATCCGCTCGACAGCCTTCTCCCAGTATGCATCGTCGCCCACGATTGCGGTTACAGCGTTTGATGGTTGACTATTGGGCATTGGTTTTTGCTTTCCGCTTGCAGCATGATCTTGTCAGATGTTGATCTTGGCGTCTTCCGCGATCCGTCCCATCATCACTCTGATTTCTGACACGTCGCCATAAATTTGGATGAGAGCAGTTTGGGTGACGCGGCTCTTAACCGAGACAACATTACTGAGCACGTTGTCAACAAGGCTCTTGTCATGCCCTTGACATTCGCTTGCCATAGCCTTGAGGTGGCCGCTGGTAGAACCTATCCAGCCTTGTATGCCAGCAGACGAGGAGGTATATTCTTCGATCAACTGGTTCAACTCAGCAAGGCTGGCATCTAAAGTCGCGAAGTACCGGTCCAGCCTGATAAGCCGCTGGTATTTCTTTTTGACATTCCACGTTTGGACTGCCAAGACCACAGTGGCAACGAAGCCGAGGATAGAGCCGAGGTCAGCAACCCAGGCGACCCAATTAGGCGGTCCGATGTTCATAAGCCGTCTCGGTCACTGCTTCCCGCATCCCGCACCGCCATCTGTTAGTGTATCACAGGGGGGCGGCTTTGTCTACCCGGTTTGGTGTACAATCTCCCCGGAGAATACCCCTATGGCCGACTGGCTCACGCTGCTGGAAGAACTCGTCGCCGCGCCCGGACCGCCGGGGCAGGAGGATGCGGTGCGGGCGGTGGTCGCCGAGCGCGCCGAGCGCCTGGGGTGCGCGCACGAGACGGACGCGCGGGGGAACCTGCTGCTGTCGCTGCCCGGCGCGGGGGGCGTTCCCGACGCGCCGGACGTGGTGGTCATGGCCCATCTAGACGAGATCGCGCTGCTGGTGGTGCGGGCCGAGGACGACGGGCGGCTGGTCGTGACGCCGCTGGGCGGGCTGTACCCCTGGAAGTGGGGCGAGTGCCCCGTCCTGGTGCTGGCCGAAGAGGGGCCGATCACGGGCGTCGTGTCGTTCGGCGGCATCCACAGCAACGACCCGTCTTACGCCCCGGCCCAGGTACGCGAGCGGGCGCTGACCTGGGCCGACGCGCGCGTCTTTACCGGCCTGAGCCGCGATGCGCTGGAAGCACGTGGGGTCCGGGCCGGGACGCGCGTGGCTTTGCACCCGTCGCGGCGGGCCGTGACCGACCTGGGCGATTTCGTGGCCGCGCCGTTTTTGGACGACCGGGCGGACCTGGTCGCGCTGCTGCTGGCCCTGGAACACATGGCGGAAGAGGGCGGGGGCGGCCTGGACCCGGCGCGTATTCTCTTCGCCGCCACGGCCTCGGAGGAGGTCGGGGGGCAGGGGGCCTTGTGGCTGCTGGGTCGGCGGCCTGCGCGGGTGGGCATCGCGCTGGAGATCGGGCCGCGCGTACCCGAAAGTCCGTTCCCACTGGACGGCCAGCCGGCGGTCTGGGTGCAGGACACCTATGCCGCCATGCAGGCGGGCGACATCGCCCTGGTGGCGCGGGCGGCGCGCGGCATCGGGCAGACGCCCCACTTCCAAGCGCTGTCGCGGGGGGGCAGCGACGCGAGCTGCGCCGCGGCGGCGGGCCTAGTCGCCCGGCCCATCACGCTTGCGTTCAAGGCCGAGAACTCGCACGGGCTGGAAGTCACGCACCGCGAGTCGGTGCCGAACCTCGCCGCGCTGCTGGGGGCGACGCTGCGCGAAGTGCTGGCGGAATCGCCCTAGAGGCACCGCCGCCATCTCGCTGCCTCCGCGATCAGGCGCGGGAAAAATAAACCTTGCCTTTTGTGATAAAGTTTGTTATACTCTGTACGCGGCATCAGCAGTCCCCGTGCCGCGCAGTTTCCGACCCGTCCGTCACCGCCGCCTGCTGACATAGAAGGACATCATCCAAATGAGACTCCGTCCCCAACACCGCCGCGTGGGCCTGACCACTGGCCTGCTCGCCCTCGGCCTGGCGTCCGCCCTCGTGCCGTCCGCACAGGCCCAGACACCGCCCGCCTACCAAGTGACACAGAACTTTAGCGGCCAATTCACGCTCGGGGTGAACGACGGCTTTATCCCCCCGGACACGATGGGGGCGGTGGGTCCGACCCAGTTCGGCGAGCTGATCAACGGCGGCTATGCCGTCTTCAGCAAGACGGGCGGCCTGGTGTCCCACACGACGGATCAAAACTTCTGGAATGACGCCGGGCTTACCACTGCCGCTCAACCCGGCGTCTTCGACCCCCGCATCCAATATGACTCTTCCAGTGGGCACTGGTTTGCCACCGAGCTGGCTTTCTCGTCCGGCAACATCAACAACCAGCTTCTCGTCGCCGTTTCTAAAACATCTGATCTGACGCAGGGCTTCAACGGCTTTGCCTTCGACACCTTTTCGGGCACCCCCCAGAACTATTTCGCCGACTATGACACCCTGGGGGTGAACGCCCAGGGCGTCTACGTCGGCCTCAACGATTTCAGCGGCAACAACTTTGCCGCGACGAGCGTTCTGGCGATAAACAAGGCCAGCCTGATCGGCAGCCCGACTTCCACCGCCCCGACCAGCACGCTCTTTTACAACCAGAGCGGGAACTCCACCGGGGCCACGCCGCATCCGGTGACCGACATGGGTACGGACACGACCGCCTACCTCCTTTCCGACTACAACACGCCCGCAGGCCGCAACAGCCTTTCCACGATCACGGGCACGACCGGCCAGCTCAATGGCGGCGGCCCTAACGTTGCCGTCACTCCCTACAGCGGCCCGCCTCAAGACACCCAGAAGGGGAGCACGGCGCTCATCGATGGCGGCGATACCCGCTTCAGCGGCTCGGTCGTCAAGGTCGGCACCATCATCTACGGCGCGCAAAGCGTCAAGGACCCCGGCGCAGGCGGGCTGGAAGACATCCGCATCGTCGGCATCGACGCGACGACAAAGGCGACCGTGCTGGACCAGCTCATCGGCAACGGCAGCCTGAACTACAGCTTTCCCTCGCTGGCAATCAACTCCGCCGGCAAAGTCGTCGTCGGCTTCTCCAGCTCCGGCCCCGACCAGTACGCCAGCAGCGACGTCCTCGTGGGCCAGCTTAACACGGCGGGCACACTTATCACCTTCGGCGGCCCCACGACGACCGCGGCGGGGCAGGGCAGCTACAACGTCCTCGACGGCACCGATAACCGCTGGGGCGACTACAGCAGCACGACGCTTGATCCCACGGACCCGAACAACTTCTGGACCATCCAGGAGTACGCCTCGGCCACGAACCAGTGGACCACGAACATCAGCGAGGTCAGCATCTCCTCGCCGGGTGCGGCCCCGGAGCCGTCGCAGCTCGCGGGCCTGGGCTTCACCGCCTTCGGCGCGCTGGGCCTGATCCTGCGGGCGCGCAGGCGCAAAGCCGCTGCCCCGAGCGCGTGAGCGTCCGTCTGTACCATCCCCTGCCGTGTCCCCCGCCTGAGCTATCGGGCGGGGGATTTTTTGTTCTACTCTCGCCGATGAACTTTTCACCCGCCGAGTCTGTTATAAAAGACAAGAGGTAATAACATGAAGCTGACACGCCGAGAAATACTGCGCGGCGGGCTGACGGCGGGTGCCGCCGCCGGCGCGGCCGTTTTCCTGGGCCGCATGGGCCTGATGCTCCCCGCGCAGGCCCGTCCTGATACGCGCCATTACCCGCTCGTCAAGACCGACGCCGAGTGGCACAAGGCTCTGACGCCGGCTCAGTACCACATCATGCGGGCGGCGGGTACGGAGCCGCCCTTCTCGGGCCAGTACGAGGCCAAGGCCAAGGGCACGTATGTCTGCCCTGCCGACGGCAACCCGCTGTTCAGCACCGACACCGAGTTCGATTCGGGGACCGGCTGGCCCTCGTTCTGGAAGCCACTGAGCAAGTCCAGCGTCATCGAGCAGAGCGACGACACCCTGGGGATGCGCCGGACCGAAATCCTGTGTACCCGCTGCGGCTCGCACCTGGGGCACGTCTTCGACGACGGCCCGCGCCCGACCGGCCTGCGGTACTGCATGAACTCCCTCGCCTTGAAATTCGTGCCGGCCAAGAAGTAGGCCGCCCGATAGCCTGAAACGCCCCCCGCTTTAGCGGGGGGCGTTTCTCGTTCGTGTCCGCCCGGTTTGCGCGGGTTCTTGCTGGGGAACAAAACGGCAGACGCGACAGCCGGAGGAGAAACACGCGATGCCCGACACCCCAGCCCCCGACATCCAAGACCCGCGCGAGCGGTTCGCCAAGCCCCCGTTCGACGAGCCGGCGCAGACGCCGCCCGGCGACGAGTCGCGCATGACCAACCCGCCGGATTACGGCGAAAAATCTTACAAAGGCAGTGGAAAATTAGAAGGCCGTGCGGCCCTGATCACGGGTGCGGACAGCGGCATCGGAAGGGCGGTCGCGCTGGCCTTCGCGCGCGAGGGGGCCGACGTGCTGATCTCCTACCTCAGCGAGGAGCGGGACGCGCGGGAGACGGCGCGGCTGGTGACCGAGGCCGGGCGCAAGGCCGTGGTCGTGCCGGGCGACATCTCAGAAGAGTCGCACTGTCAGGCCCTGGTCCATCGCGCGCTGGATGAGTTCGGCCGGCTGGACATCCTGGTCAACAACGCCGCCTTCCAGCGGACGCACGAGAGCATCGCCGACGTGCCCTCGGACGAATGGGATTACACGTTCCGCACCAACATCTCGGCGATGTTCTTTCTGTGCAAGGCCGCCCTGCCCCGGATGAAGCCGGGCGGCTCCATCATCAACACCAGCTCCATCGAGGCGGTCCAGCCGGACGCGATGCTGCTGGCCTACGCGGCGACCAAGGCCGCCATCGTCAACTTCACCAAGGGCCTGGCCGAGGACGCCATCAAGAGCGGCGTCCGCGTCAACTCGGTCGCCCCCGGCCCGGTCTGGACGCCGCTGATCTGCTCGACGATGCCGCCGGACCAGGCCAAGACGTTCGGCGAAGACACGCTCCTGGGGCGTCCCGCCCAGCCCGCCGAGCTAGCCCCGGTGTACGTCCTCTTGGCGTCTCCCGAGGCGAGCTACATCACCGGCATGATCTACGGCATCACCGGCGGCGACCCAGTGGTCTGATGCAGGCGGCACCGAAGAGCGGCCCGGCGCGAATGCGCCGGGCCGCTGCTCTTTGCCGGAACCGTTGTCTATCGCAGCAGCGCCCGCGCCTCCTCGCGCAGCGCGGCCACGTCCAGGCCCCCTGCGGCCAGGCCTTCCAGCGGCGCGTCGAACGGGCCGCCGTGCAGATAGGTTTGGAAGGCCAGCACGACGGTTTCTTCCTCCTCCTGCTCCCAGACCGGCGCGACATCCCCTGCCTGCCCGTGCGCGACCGCCCAAAGGGTGGGGGACGCGCCACCTGTCCGCGCCTCGGCCAGGAACGTGTGCAGGACCTCGTGCTCGCGCGACAGGCCCGCCAGGTCGTCGCCGTAGCCGAAGCGGGCGGCGTTGGCCCGGTAGCCTTCGCTATCCTCGGGCGCGGCCGGGACGCGCGTCCCGTCGTGGTAGCAGGTTTCGGTGTAGCCGGGCGTGATATTGACCCAGCAGTGGGCGAAGCGCAGCGTCCGTGCCAGTCGCGCGCTCTCCCCGGTCGCGGCGGCGAATTCTGCCTCGAAGGGGACGCGCTCTTCGGGGACGGGCGCGCAGACCAGAAGGCCGTCGCCCGTCGCCTGCCTGACGCACAGGCCGCTGCCGGCCAGCATCGCCTCGTCGCCCTGCAGCAGCAGCAGGCGATTCGTCTTCCGCGCCAGGACGTCCAGGGCGAGCCGGGGGTAACGCAGCGCGCCCAGCCCGTCCAGGCAGAGGACGAGGTCATAGCGCTCCCACGACGAGGCCAGGCTGTAGACGTCCGGCCCCGCCGTAATCGCTGACACCCGCGCGCCGCGCGCCGCGAAGTCCCCGGCTCCCCGCCCGCCGATTTCCAAAACACTCCAGCCTCCGATGTCCCCGCCGTCCGGCAGGTGCGGCGCGATCTGCTCCCATAAGTTCATGCGTGTCTCTCCGTGTCCGTCAGATACGTTTCCAGTTCTTGTGCCCGGTGGGCCGCCGTGTGCGCGGCCAGCACCCGCGCCCATGCCCGCGCCCCGATGGTCCGCCTTTCGCTCTCGGACACGTCGTGCAGGGCGCGCAGGGTGTCTCTCGCCGAGCGAGCGATGACGATCTCCTCGCCTGGGACAAAGAACGTGGCCAGCCCTTCCCACCAGTCGCTGACGACCGGGACGCCGCAGGCGGCGGCCTCGAACAGCCGGACCGAGGGCGACCAGCCTAGATGGATCATGTCCGCCCGCGTGACGTTGAGTGTCCACCGCTGCCGGCCATAGAACTCCCGGTGCGCGGCAGGCGGCAGGTGCTCGATCCGGGCGACGTTGCCGGGCCAGTGGACCCAGTCGGGGTACTGCGGTCCGGCCACGACGAAGCGGCCTTCGGGCCAGCGCCGGGCGGGTTCCAAAAGCAGGCGATCCAGGGGCGGCTGCCTGTCGTCGCTATAAGTACCCATGTACCCGAGGTCGTATGCATCTTCAGCGGCTTCAACGCCTGGGGGATCGTCCTGGGGAAAGTACAGGGCCGGGTCTACGGAGCAGTACAGGGGCACGGCGCGGGGCGACCCGAACGCTGCTTGGAGCTGTGTCAGGGCCGGGCCGCCGGCAAACGATAAGTAGAGGTCGTAGTCGGGGATCATCTCGGGGGCGAGATAGGCGCAGGTCCCGTGACGCAGTGCTGAGAGCGTGACGGGCGTGTCGATGTCGTAGAACGCCCGCAGGCCGCGCGCCGCCTGCTGCACCCAGCGCCCGACGGCGACGCCCTCGGGGACGTAGGAGCCGACGATCACGGCGTCCGCTTCCCGCACTGCGTCGGTCCACTTTTCTTCCAGTTCGTCCCGGCTGCCGTACAACGCGGTCCGCCCGTAAGGGGGTACGGGCAGGTCGCGGTTTGCGGCGTACCACGGGACGTCGCGCTCCAGAAAGAGAACGTCATGGCCGCGCGCGGACAGCTCGCGCACCAGCCCGCGGAACGTGGTCGCGTGGCCGTTGCCCCAGGATGACGTGATGGACAGGCCCAGGATGACGATCCGCAGCGGTCGAGTCATACGCCCATCGCCTCTTCCAAAGCTTCTTCCAAAACTTCTTCCAGGGTCACGACCCGGTGCGCGTAGGTATGGACGGCCAGGACGCGCGCCAGGGCCGCATCCCCGATGGCCCGCGCCCGCTCCGGCGACAGCCCCGCCATGATGCCCGCCACGTCTTCGCCTGACCGCGCCACGAGTATCTCGCGATCCGGCTCGAAGAAGTCCGCGATGCCTTCCCAATAGTCGGTGATCAGGCACGCGCCCGCGCCCGCCGCCTCGAAAATGCGCGTCGCGGGCGAGAAGCCGTACCGGGCCATCGAATCGCGGCTGACATTGAGAACGGCCCGCGGCGTACAGTTGAAGGCGTTGTGGTCCGGCGTGTAGACGTGCCCGGCATAACGCACATTCGGCGGCATGGTTTTATCCGCCCACCCACTGCCGCCGAGCAGGAACGTCTCCTCGGGCAGACGCGCGGCGGCGTTGAGAAAGAAGTCTTCGACGCGCGCCTCGCGGTCCGGCAGTCTGTTGCCGAGGAAGCCCAGCGTGGCCGAAAAGCGCGGGTCGGGCGCGACGGGGTGGTGCGTCTGGGGGTCCAGGGCGTTGTAGATCGGGACGCACCGCCGCGCGCCCAGGGCCGTATACGCGGCGACGACCGGGTCGCCCCCGCCGTAGGTCAGAACCAGGTCGTAGCGGGGGACGAGGGCACGGAACGGGTCTGCGGGGTCGCCCAGCACTCGCTCCAGAGTCGCGGGCGCGTCCACGTCCCAAAAGGCGACGAGCGCCCCGGCCTCCTTACCGTCCAGCACGGCGGCTTCTAACAGCGCATCGAAGACGCCCACGCCGCTGGCCTTGACGATTAAATCCGCCCCGCGCGCCTGCTCCAGTGCCACCCGGACTCCCGCCTCACCCTCGCCCGGATAGACCACGACGCGCGCCCACTCGGGGTCGTCCATATCCCGGTGCTGCTGCCGCCCATAGGCGTCCGGCTCATAGAACGTGACTCGGTGCCCCCGCGCGTCCAGGGCGCGGACGATGCCCCGGTAATAGGTGGCCGCCCCGTTCCAGTAAGCCGATACGAGGCTGGAGCCGAAAAATGCGATGTTCATAGGCGTAAGAACCTAACCCCCATCCCCCAAGTATGGACGCCCCGGAGGGTCCCTAAGAAGGAAGGGGGAGCAAGAGGGGGAGCAAGAGGGAGAGGATTAGGAGCAGAGTCTTAGCCCTTCCTTCATAGGGAAGGGCCGGCGGCTTGCCGCCGGGATTAGGTCTCTTTAATTCCCTCCCATATCCCCAGCAGTTCATTGACCCGGTGCGCGCAGGTATGCCGCCGGTGGATCGTTTCCAGCCCCCGCGCGGCCAGGTCGCGCGCCACGGCGGGATCATCCAAGAGTGCACGGAGGTGCGCGCGCATCTCGCTCCCGTCGCGGGCGACCAGGAAGTCCTCGCCCGGCGTAAATAAATTTTCGGCGTCGTCCCAGGGGGCCGAGACCAGCGGGATGCCGCAGGCCAGGGCCTCGAAGACGCGGATGGTCGGGATGCCGGGCAGGGCGCGCGTGTACGGCCCGCGCGGGACGTGGACCGTCGCTCTGAACCGGGCGAAGACCTGAGGTGCCTCGAAGTTCGGCAGCCAGCCGGCGTACTCGATGCCCGCCTCGGAGAGCGCGCGCTTCGCTTCGGGTGGGTAACGGACGCCGTGGACGCGCGCCGTCAGACCCAGAGCGCGCACGGGTTCGAGCAGAAACTCGTGCAGCTCCCGTGTCCGCTCGCCGTCACCCCAATTGCCGATCCAGACCAGGTCGCCCGTCTTGGCGATGTCGGGCAGGGGGTGGAAGACGCGCGTGTCGGCAGCCTCGTGCCAGGTCCAGGCCCGCCGCGCCCAGCCCTCCCGAATATACAGGTCGCGGATGACGTTGCCGAAGGCCAGAACACCGTCATAGCCGCTCAGGTCGTAGGCGGCCATGCCGTCGCGGTCCGTCACCGCCCGATGGTGCGTATCGTGGAACAGCAATCGGTAGCCGCCGACGCGGGCGCGGTGCGCCCCGACGCGGCTGACAAGCGCATGGTCGTTCCACTCGTGGACCAGGACCAAGTCTGCCCCATCGAGTGCGGTGTCCAAGTCGAGCGTCGCCAAGTCATATTGCGTGGAGTGCAGAGTGGGGTAGGCAACGTGGAAAGACGCTTGGGCCGCCGCGCCCGCCGGCTCCGACCGCAGGTTTTGCAGACTCCAGGCGTCCGCAGGCTCGTAGGCGCGGACATCGTGCCCGCGCGCGATGAACTCTGTGAGGACGCCGCGCAGGAAGTGGGCGTTGCCGTGGTTCCAGTCGGACAGCAGCGAGTGGGTGAAAACGACGAGGCGCAACCGATCTTCTCCAGTGGTCCACGGATACATGCACGAGCAGTTGAAAACTGCTCGCCGGGGGAGGCGTCCTGCGGACGATGACGCCCTCCTGCACCCAGAGGGTGCTTCTCCTAGCGAGGGGTTTTCAACCCCTCGTCCTTCCGTGGTCCGCGATCTTCTGTTACCAGATAACGGTACGCGGCCAGATAACCGTCTGCCATGCGCTCGGGCGTGTAGTCTGTCGCGCGCGCTCGGGCGCGGGCGGCCATCTGATCACGCTGCGCGTCTCCGGCAATCAGCGCGCAGAGCGCCGCGTGCAGGGCGTCGGGATCGTCCGGCGGGACGAACAGCGCGGCCTCACCCCAGACCTCGCGCAGGCTGGCGATGTCGCCCAAAACGAGCGCGCAGCCGGACTGGGCCGCCTCTAGAGCCGAGAGGCCGAATGGCTCATAGCGCGCGGGCAGGGCGTAGATGGCGGCGCGGGACATCCATCCGGCGACCTCGTTTGGGGACAAACAGCCCAGGGATCGGACATCGGACAACGGCTCCTCGCGCCCGTCCGGGTGGCGCGGGTCCCCAGCCACGGCCACGGGCCAAGGCAGGCCACGCGCGGCTTGGGTCAGTGTCTTGATGTTTTTGGCCTCATCCCAGACCCGCCCGGCGCTGAAAATGATCGGCTCTTTCTGGCCCGGCGCGCATGGCCCGCTTGCGCGCCCATTGGGAATGACCCGGCTGGGGGGCAGCGGCCCATAGTGCGTCTCCAAGGCGTTCAGCATCGCCCCCGTCGGCGCAGCGACGAGGGCGGCGGACTGGAGGCCGGCCCGGACTTCGCGCGCGTAGCGGTCCCAAACGGGAGGCGCGTCCTCGCCGTGAACGGCCCGCCACCAGGACAAGACGCAGGAGTGGCCAGCCACGAGGACCGGCACACACCAGGGCAGTGCCCCGTGGACGTAGCCGTTGAGGTGGACGACGTGGGGCCGCAGCTCGGCCTCCAAAGCCAACAGCCAGTCGCTGGCGCGGGCGACGTCGGCCCAGGGGTCGTCCATCCATTCTAAAGCATACGACGATGGATGAAGAGTCAGGCCGGGGACGCGCGCGGCCTCAGCCTCCTGCAAGGCGGAGGGCAAGCGCCCCATCGTCGCCAGGGACACGCAAACGCCGTGTGGGGCGAGGGCGCGGGCGAGGTCCAGGGCGTAGGTCCAGACGCCGCCGGTGGCGTCCGCGGTCATCAGTATGTGCATGGAAACCGCCCGCTCACAGGCGCACCAGGGCCTTCAGGAAGCCGTCGGGCCGGTCCCGCGTGGCGTCCAGCGCGTCCCCAAGCCGCTCCAAGGGGAACGTGTGCGTGTAGAGTGGGAAAGGGTCTAATTGGCCCGAGGCGACGGCGTCCACGGCCCGCGCGATGCCGCCGGTGTACATCAGCGGGTCGCGCTCGTGGGCGTTCACCACGTCTATCCCGCGCCAGTTCCATTGCTGCAAATTCACCGAGCGCAATCCGTCCTGGTGATACCCGGCGATGACCAGGCACCCGCGCTCGCGCACCAGCTCGCCCGCCAAATCCAGCGGTTCCTGCTTGCCTACGGCTTCGATCACGACGTCACAGAGCTTGCCGTCCGTCAGCGCGGACACCTGCTCGACGGCCCGCCACCGCTCACCGTCGGGCATCGGCAGTGCGTGGGCGGCTCCCATGTCCAAGCCAATCTGTCGGGCGAAGGGGCGGCGGGCGAGCGCGATGACGGTTGCACCCGCGTCCGCCGCCAGCCGCGTCAGCAGCGCCCCTAGGAATCCGATCCCGACGACAGCGACTGTCTGGCCCGGCTCGACCCGGCTGCGCGCGAAGATGTTCAAGGCGCACCCCAGCGGCTCGCCGGGGAAAGGCTTCCCGTCCAGGGCGGACGGGAGGGCGATGACATTCCCCGCGTCCGCGATGTCGAACTCTGCATACGAGTGAAAGGCCATAGCGGCGACGCGGTCGCCCACGGCCAGACCGGTCACCCCCGGTCCTAGGGCATCGATCCGGCCCCAGCCCTCGTGGCCCAGCGCGCCAGGCTCCATCGGGTACGTGAACCACGCGCGCCCCTCCCAGGGCGGCAGGTTCGAGGCGCAGACGCCGCAGCCTTCCAGGCGGACGCGCACCTGACCCGGCCCCGGCCTGGGCTTGGGTACTTCGCCGACGACCATCCGGCCCGGCGCTTCTAAAACAGCCGCCCACATCAGATCGGTCACGCCAGGACCTCCTCGCGCACCAAGGCCATGGGAGTCAGGCCGCGCGTCTCACACAGCCAGCGGCTCAACCGCTCAATGCCTGATGCCGCGTCCGTCCGGGCGGCCCACCCGGTCGCCGCGCCGAAGGCCCGCGCGTCCGAGACGTAGTAGCGCTGGTCGCCGGGCCGCCAGTCGTCGTGGCGCACACGCGGGACATTGCCCTGCATCTCACCGATCAGGCGCAGCAGCGCGCGCAGGCTGACCGTGTTATCCGCGCCGCCACCGATGTTGAAGGCCCGCCCGGACAGGGCGCCCATCTGGGACTGGGCCAGCGTAAACGCCTCCACAAGGTCATCGACGTAAAGAATGTCCCGCACCTGCATCCCGTCGCCGTACAGCGTGATCGGGCGGCCTTCCAGCGCACGTATCAGGAAGTGCGCGACCCAGCCCTGATCCTCGGTGCCGAACTGGTGCGGGCCGTAGATGCAGCTCATCCGAAACACGACGGCAGGCAGGTCGTAGGTGCGGGCGTAGTCCAGCACGTACTGGTCCGCAGCCCCCTTGGAGCAGCCATAAGGGCTGTGGAAATCCAGTGGCCTGTTTTCGCCGATGCCGTGGGCACAGGCGTCAGCATCTTCGGGTTCATACTGCTCGTCGCGCACACGCAGGGCCAGGCCCGTCAGCCCGCCGTAGACTTTGTTGGTGGAGGTGAAAACCAGCGGCGGCGGGTCGGGACAGGCGCGGACGGCTTCCAGCAGGTTCAGCGTCCCGCGCGCGTTGACCTCGAAGTCCGCAATGGGGTCGGCCAAGCTGGTCGTGACGGCCACCTGGGCGGCCAGATGGAACACCTGGGACGCCCCGCGCACTGCATAGCGCACGGCCTCCGAGTCGCGCATATCGGCGACCTCGGCTTGGACCAGATCGCCGTGCGTCTCAACCAGCCAGCGTAGGTTCTGCTCGACGCCCGCCCGCGAAAGGTTGTCGAAGACGCGGACGGGGACGCCCGACGACAGAAAGTGGTGGGCCAGGTTGGTGCCGACGAAGCCGGCCCCGCCCGTAATCAAGACAGGCTTTTTCACGGACTTGTTCATACGGTCAGCCCCCGCTTCGCCAGCTCCGCGCCCGCCTCGGCGACGCGGTCGTGCGCGACCTGCCCTTCCAGCCAGCCGGCGATCTCGCCCAGACCGCCTTCCAGGGACACCGAGGGCGCATATCCCAAAACCCGCCGCGCCTGGGAGATGTCCGCGAAGCAGTGGCGGATGTCGCCCGCCCGGTACTTGCCCGAGACCTCGGGCCGCAGATGCTCCATGCCCAGTGTTCGTGCTAGGCGCGCGGCGATCTCCGAGACGGTGTAGGACTGGCCGCTGCCGACGTTGAAGACGCGGCCCGCCGCGTCCGCCGTTTCCAGCGCCAAGCGGCAGGCGTGAGCGACGTCCAGGACGCTCACGAAGTCGCGCCGCTGGCCGCCGTCCTCGAAGATGACCGGGGGACGCCCGTTGAGGTAGCGTGCGGCGAAGATCGCCAAAACGCCGGTGTACGGGTTGGAAAGGGCTTGATCAATGCCGAACACGTTGAAGAAGCGCAGGGCAACGGTGGGGATGTGGTAGGCGCGGCCCACAATCAGGCACATCCGCTCCTGGTCGTACTTCGACAGGGCGTAGACCGACGCCAGCGAGGGCGTCTTGGTCTCGGGCGTCGGCAGCGGCGTCAGGGCGGCTCCGTCCGCGCCGCGCACCTCCCAGTCACCGCGCCCGAGCTGGTCCAGACCGCGCTCCTCGCCCGCGATCAACTCGCCGCCGGGCGCTCGGTACATGCCCTCGCCGTAGATGCTCATGCTGGACGCGACGACCAGCCGCTCGGCCGGCTTCTCGATCAGGGCTTCCAACAAGGTCGCCGTGCCGGAGTTGTTGACATCGGTGTAGCGCGCGATCTCGTACATGCTCTGGCCGACCCCGACGAGGGCGGCGAAGTGATACACGGCGTCCACGCCTTTCAGGGCCTTTTTGACAGTTTGGGAGTCGCGGACGTCGCCGACGACAAGCTCCACGTCCGGCTCCAGATACGCGGGCCGCTTCGCTTCAGGCCCATGGACCTGGGGGGCGAGGCTGTCCAGCGCGCGGACTTTGTAGCCCTGCCGCAGAAGCTCGCGGGCGAGGTGCGAGCCGATGAATCCCGCGCCGCCGGTGATCAGGACCTGTTTGCTCATGTTTCCCCTGTGGCTCACCCCGTCAAAATGCGGGGCTGGATATAGCGTTGGGCTTCTTCTACCCCCACCGCCCGGTTCTCTAACATAAAGATAGGGGCGGTTCCTGCCGGGGTATACTGCTCTAGGAGAATGTCATGGACCGCCGCGTCTTTCAGCCCGAACCCGGCAGCGGGGCGCACCGCCGCAGCGCCCTGGGCCTATCCACCGCCGTGCTGCTGGCCGGGGGCCTGGCCCTGGCTTACTTGAATGGCGGCCTGGGCCGGTGGTGGTCGGTCGCCCTGCTCGCCCTGCTGGCGGCGTTTTACCTGTACGTGCGCCTGAAGCGCCGGACTTCCCCGGAGCCGGAATCGCCCGCCGTCCAGCCCCGCAAGCGCCGCCATTACTTCCCCGCCGCGCCGCCGGAATAGAGGTCCCCTGAGATGCCCCTTATGCGACATTCACTGCTCCAAGAACTCCAGACGCTCGTCGGCCCGGATGCGGTGCTGGCCGCGGCGGGGGAGCGCGCCGTCTACGAGGGCGACGCCTACCCGCTGGAAAAGGCCGCGCCGCTCGCGACCGTGCTGCCGTCCACGACCGCCCAAGTCGCCGCCGTCGTCACGCTGTGCGCCGCGCGCGGCGTCCCGTTCGCCCCGCGCGGGGCGGGCACGGGTCTTGCGGGCGGGACTTTGTGCCCCGACGGCGTCTTGATCGGCGTGGCCCGGATGAACCGCATCCTCGACATCGACCTGCGGAACCGGCGGCTCACGGCGCAGGCCGGTGCCGTCAACATCGCGCTGACCAAGGCCGTCTCCGCTGATGGGTATTTGTACGCGCCCGACCCGTCCTCACAGGGGGCCAGCACACTGGGCGGCAACATCGCCAACAACGCCGGAGGGCCGCACACGCTGAAGTATGGCGTCACGGCCAACCACGTTTTGGCCGTCGAGATGGTCCTGCCCGACGGCGACGTGGTGACCCTGGGGGACAAGACCGAGGACGTCAACGGCTACGACCTGCTCGGCGTCGCGCTCGGCTCGGAGGGCACGTTCGGCATCGTCACCGAGGCGACCGTGCGCCTGACCCGCGCCCCGCAGGCTGTGCGGACGCTCTTAGCCATCTTCGACACCGTGGATGACGCGACGCAGACCGTCTCGGACATCATCGCGGGGGGGATCGTCCCCGCCGCCCTGGAGATGATGGACGCCGTGATCTTGCAGGCCGTCGAGGATGCCTTTCGGTTCGGCTTCCCGCGCGACGCCGGGGCCATTCTGATCATCGAATTGGACGGGCTGGCGGCGGGCTTAGAGACGCAGGCAAACCGCGTCCGCGCCCTGTGCGCCCAAAACCAGGCCCGCGAGGTCCGGTCGGCCTCCAGCCCGCGCGACCGCGCGGATCTGTGGGCCGCTCGCAAAAAAGCCGTCGGGACGCTGGGACGCCTGGCCCCCTCGTGCGTGACCCAGGACTGCGTCATCCCGCGCTCGAAGCTGCCCCACGTCCTGCGGGCCATCGCGGACATCGGCGCGCGGCACCGGCTGCGGATCGCGAACGTCTTCCACGCCGGCGACGGCAACCTGCATCCCGCCACGCTCTTTGATGAGCGCGACCCCGACGAAGTCAAGCGCGTCATGGCCGCTTCGCACGAGATTCTAGAATTGTGCATCGGCGTCGGAGGGACGCTGACCGGGGAGCACGGCATCGGCGTCGAGAAGCGCGACTACATGCCGCTGCTGTTCCCGCCCGAGACGCTGAAGACGATGTCCGACCTGCGGGCGGTCTTCAACCCCGTCGGCCTGTGCAACCCCGGCAAGGTCCTGCCCTCGTCCCACGGCTGCGCCTACGACGTGCGCCCCCCTGGGCGGCACCCGCGCGCCGGGGCCGTGGCGGTCTGAGCGGCGTGACCGGAGACAGCAAGGGCGCGGGGCGACTGCCCCGCGCCTCTTGCTTCTGGAAGTGCCTACAAACTCCGCCCCTACTTCGAGGCCTCGACGCGGAACTGCGCGCCCCGCGCGGCACCGGAGCGGGCGTTCTCCTCACGGACGAGGCCATCGTACCGGGCCTGGAGCGAAGGCGGCATGACCGGCAGCGGCGGGGGGAAGGCGGGGCGGGCGAACAGAAAGCCCTGCACGTAGTCGGCCCCGTGCGCCCGCGCCCACTGCCACTCTTCCTCGGTCTCGACCCCCTCGGCGATGGTCTTCAGGCCTAGGCCCTGGGCCAGTTCCAGCATCTTGCCGGCGATCTGGGCCTTGTACGAGTCGCGGTCGACGTGGTGGATCAGCTCGATGTCCAGCTTCACGTAGTCGGGGCGGATCTTGGTCATCATGTTGAGCGAGCTGTAGCCCGCGCCCATGTCGTCCAGGGCGACCCCAAAGCCGCGCGCCCGGTAGAAGTCGAGAATCCGCAGGAGCTGCCTGGTGTCTTTGATCTCACTACTCTCGATCACCTCGAACACGATCTGCGCGGGGGCGATGTTAGAGCGGTCAATGGCCTGCATCAGCGAGCGCAGGCAGAACACGGGGTCGTAGATAGTGGCGGGGTTGAAGTTGATGAACAGCTTGCTGGTGATGTTCGCCTCCGAGGCCGCCTGCACGGTCGTCGCCCGGCCCGCGCGCTCCATCTGGTTGATGAGGTTCGCGGCGAGGGCGACGCCGAAGATCTCCGACGGCGGGATCAGCGTGCCGTCGGGCTGACGCCCCCGCAGCAGGGCCTCGTAGGCGAAGACGTGGTTGGGGTTCTGGGTGGAGACGATGGGCTGGAAGTGGGTCGTCAGCCGATCCTCGCGCAGCATCGCGATCAGCCAGTCGCCGCGAGTCCGGGCCAGCAGCGTTTGGAGCGACTGCATCCGGCTCAGGTCGCCCAGTGAGGGCGACTGGCCGGGCGGCAGGATCAGGGACCTGATGTAGGTCATCTCCGGCGGGTCCAGGACGCCGGGCGCGTCCTGGGCCAGCTCTTGCAGCAGGCCGGGCCGCAGCGGGACGGAGAGCACGTCGGGCGCGGGTTCCTCGTAGGCGACGTGGCAGTGGTCGAAGAAGCGCCGCAGCTTGTCCTGGGTGTGCGACAGCGGCGGCGAAAGGAAAAGCGTGCCGGCCTCCGGGGGCGCATCGGCCTCGGGGATGATCTCACAATAATTGCAGGCCATTTGTTTCTCTTTCGGGGCCGCGCCGGTCCATCACGACCGGCGACGTCTTATTGTTCCACGAATCCGCCTCGCCCAAGCGGCCTCGGAAGCTTCTTACAGCAGCCGCTCCACCAGGCCGTAGCCGATCAGGCCCCCCCAGACCGTGCTCAGGCCGCCCATTAGGCCTGCCATGCCCGCGTCTCGCCAGGTCGCCCCGACGCGCATCGCCCGTGCTGCCAGCGGGGCCAGCGTCAGGCCGATGATCAGCTCCGCGGCGATGATATACACCGGCGTGTGCCCGAGCAGCCGGCAGTTCCGGTAGCGCCACCAGTGGGCGTGAAAGGCCATCTCCTCGTAGAAGGGGATGTTGACCGCGCCGAGCAGCGCGGTCAGGGCCAGGCCGCGCCCCTGGCCCAGGCGGGCCATCAGGCGCGTGCCGACGTAGCCGATCTGGACGGCGACAGTGGCCCAGGCGAGGGGCATCCAGAACGGGGACAGGCCGAGCATCGGGCTGTGGGCGACCGAGTAGTCCAGCGTGCGCGTGTAGCGGACGCACAGGGCGTCGGCGGCCAGCTCCACGACCCCGAAGCAGAGGCCGAACACCAGGAGCCGGGCCATGACCCGGTCCCGGTGGATGGCCAAGTGCGCCCCGAACACCCCCAGGATGGCAACGCTCAGGGCTGCGGCGGTCCGCCCGTCCGACCAGGGCCGGTCCCGCAGCACCGTCACGGTCACCAGGGACAGCGCGATCGTCGCCAGCACCGTCCGCAGGCGGGCGCGTTCCAGGGGGTCGTCAGGCACCGTCATCGGGCCGGCTTCGGTCGGGTCTTGGTCCATAAATTTTTCCGCGGAATCGTGTGCCGGGGCTTTCCTCAGCCCCGGAAACCTGCCGGCTGGGAAACGTGGTACTATGATACGCCATGATCGTACCAAAGCAGGGCTGGCGGCAGATAGATTGGGCCATACTCGGGAGCGCGCTGCTGATCTGCCTGGGCGGCGTCCTCGCCATCAAGAGCGCCCGGCACCTGGACGCAAGCCCGCTGGACCTCGTCCGCAAGCAGGCCGTGGGCGTCTTGCTGGGCCTGTCCGCCGCCGCCCTGCTGGCCCGGTCGGACTACGAGGTCCTGCTCAAGCGCTGCGCCCGCTACCTGTACCCGCTCAACCTCATCCTGCTGCTGATCGTGCACTTCGTCGGCCACGCCTCGCACGGGGCGGCCCGCTGGATTCCGCTGGGACCGGTTCAGGTCCAGCCTTCGGAGTTCGCCAAGGTCATCCTGATCGGGACGCTGGCCCTGTTTCTGGTCCAGCACGGTGAAACGATTGGGGAGTGGCCGACCCTGCTCAAGTCGCTGGCCCATATCGGCGTCCCCATGCTGCTGATCGCCGCGCAGCCGGACCTGGGCACGTCGCTGGTCCTGCTCGCCGTGTGGCTGGGCATGGTGTCCATCGCGGGCGCGTCGCCCCGGCACCTCCTGCTGCTGTCGCTGGGCGGCACCCTGCTGTTCGCCGCCGTGTGGCACTTCAACCCGCACCACGTCCTCAAGGACTACCAGAGGAACCGCCTCCAGGTGTTCCTCAACCCCGCCGCCGACCCGCGCGACAGCGGCTACCACCTGCGCCAGAGCGAGATCGCCATCGGCGCAGGCGGCATGAGCGGGGAGGGGTTCGAGCGGGGGACGCAGAGCGGCGGGCGGTTCATCCCGGAGCAGCACACGGACTTCATCTTTACCGTCGTCGGCGAGGAGGGCGGCTTCGCCGCCTGCGTCGTTCTTCTGCTGCTGTACCTGCTGCTGTTGGAGCGCGGCGTCGCCGTCATGGCCGACTGCGACGACCCGCTGGGGCGGCTGCTCGCGGCGGGCGTACTGTCCATGTTGACGTTCCACGTCGTCGTCAACGTCGGCATGACGACCGGCATCATGCCCGTCGTCGGCGTCCCGCTGCCGTTCTTCTCCTACGGCCTGAGCAGCCTGCTGGTCAACCTCGTGGCTGTCGGCCTGCTGCTGTCGGTGTCCGCCCGCAAGCACCGGGTCATGTTCTGAGGGTCATGTTCTGAGGGCACACACGAGAGGCCCCCCGCCCTTGACTTCTCGCCCGCCGGGGCGGGTACAATGTCCGCATCCTGACTGACCGTGAGGGCCGCTCTTGCTCCGCATCCGCCCAACGCTGGTCTTATGCGCCTGTTGCCTGTTCTGGGCCGCCATGGGCGCGCTGCTCGGGGCGCTCGTCCGGCACCCGCTGGCGGGGCTGATCTGGGGGTTGGTGGGCGGCCTCGCTTACACCGCCCTCGGCTCGCTGGCGTCCGAAAAGTTTCCCCTGGAAGCGTGGGGGGCCACGCTGCTGGGCCAGCACGCCGCCCCGAACCTCTACGAGATGCTGCACGTGCTGTGCGGCAAGGCGGACATGGAGCTGCCCACGCTGTACAGCATCGCGCGTCCCGAGCCGAACGCCTTCGTCGTCGCCGGCCGGGACGGCATGACGGCGGTGGTGGTGACGAACGGGCTGACGCGGCACCTGGCGAAAGACGAGGTGGAGGCGGTCATGGCGCTGATGATCGCGCGGCTGGCGACCGGGGCGATGCCCGGCTGGACGGTCGCGGCGACACTGGCTGGTCTGCCGCTGTTTTGGGGCCTGGGCTGGGCGCACAAGCCGAGGACGGCCTGGCTCGGCACTGCCGTCCTGTGCCTCTTCGGCCCGCCCGCCGCCGGGCTTGCCTGGCTGGGCTGGGACGCCGCCGTCGTCACAGCCGCAGACGACCACGCCGCGCACCTGGCGGAACACCCCGGCGCGCTGGGGTCGGCCCTGGCGCGCATCGAGGCGGCGCGGGATACGGGCGAAGATACGGAAGAGGGTGCGACCCAGGGCGGCTTGGTCGGCAACCCGGCGACCAGCCTGCTGTTCGCCGCCGTGCCGTTCGCCCCGCCGCCGCCCGGTGCCCCCTTCCCGCAGCGGATGACGGCTCTGTTCCCCGCCCGCCGACCTGCCGCCGCCGAACGGGCGGCGCAGCTTGCGGCGTCGCCGATGGGCGCGCCCGCGACGCCGGAAGATCACTAACGCACCGACGACCCGCCTCGGCCTGCGCCTGACTTTGACCATGTCATCCGAAAACACCTCCCCTTTGTTGTTTTCCGCCGATCTCTCCCGCCTTGACGACCCCGCCGCCATCGGCGCGTTCCTGAAAGACCGGCATGGGCGGATCAACAGCGCCGACGCCCTCCGGCACAGCCGGGGGACCGAGCTGCTCGCCCGTAACACCGCGCTGGTGGATGCCGTCCTCTGCCGCCTCTTCACGCTCGCTATCGAGCGGGCCGGGCCGGGCCACGGGGCACCGTCCATCGCCATCATCGCCACGGGCGGCTACGGGCGGCGCGAGCTGGCCCCGTTCTCCGACGTGGACGTCACGTTCGTCCCCGCCCTGGAAGATGATTCCTATCTCAACGTGTTGATTAAAGACATGTTCCAGATGGTCATGGACGTGTTTCTATACGGGGCGGGGCTGAAGGTCGGCTACGCCTACCGCCTGATCGGGGACCTGGGCCGCGTGGACCACCAGAGCCAGACCGCGCTCCTAGACGCCCGCTTCCTGTGCGGCGACCGGGCGCTGTTCGGGGAGTTCCGGGCGCGCTTCCGCGAGCACCTGCTGACGGCGGACTTCCTGTTCCAGAAGTGGGCCGAGCGGCAGGCCGTACTGGCAAAAGGCGGCGGCGACCAGGTCTACGGAGTCGAGCCGAACGTCAAGGAGGGCGCGGGCGGACTGCGCGACATCCAGACGGCGGAGTGGATGGGCGAGGTGCGCTGCCACGCCGGGCTGTCCCGGCTGTGGCCCGCGCTGGTCGCGCAGGGGCTGGTCTCGGGCGCGGACGCCGCCCGGCTGGGCGAGGCCCGCGATTTCCTGCTGTGCGCACGCACGGCCCTGCATCTGGTCTCGGGCGAGGCGCGCGAGACGCTGACGGCGGAAAAACAGGAGGCGGTCGCCGCCCTGCTCGGGTACGCCGATGCGCCCGATGTCCCCGCCGTCGAGACGTTCATGCGGGACTACTACGCGCAGACCGTGTCCGCGCGCCGAATTGCGCGCCGCGTCGTCGCGCGCTGCCTGGACAGCGACCTGCCCCTGGGCCTGGGCCTGATGGCGACCAGCCGTGTCATCTCGCTGGCCGACGCGGAGGCGGCCGGGCGCGACCCGGCCCTGCCGCTGCACGTCGTGGAGCTGGCCCAGGCCTACGGGCTGGCGGTCTCACCGGCCCTGGAAGCGGAGATCGGCCGGATGCTGGCCGACCATCCGATCCCGCCCGACCCCGCCCTGGCGGGCCGCGTCTTCACCCGCCTCCTGTCGGCCCAGACCGGCGTGGCCGATGCCCTGGACCGGCTCGAAGAGACGGGCGCGCTTGCCTGGCTGATCCCCGAGTTCGGCCCGCTGATGACGCTGATCCCCTATGACGCCGCCCACGAACTCACGGTGGGCGCGCACTCGCTCCGAGTCGTGCGTCTTTTGGACGGGTCCCGCGACGACGCCCGATTCCCCGAGCGGCGGCGGATCATGGGCGAGGTCGCGAAGCCCGAGACGCTGCTGCTGGCCGGCCTGATCCACGACATCGGCAAGCAGTGGCCCGGCGCGCACGCCGAGACCGGGGCCGCGTGTGCCGCGCGGATCTGCGCGCGGCTGGGCTGGGACGCCGAGCGCACCCATAAAGTCGTCTTTCTGGTCCGCCGGCACCTGCACATGGCCGAGTTCAGCCGCCTGCGCGACCTGGCCCTGGACGAGACGACGCGCGACTTCCTGCGCGAAGTGCCGGACCTGGACGCGCTGAACATGCTGTTCCTGCTGACGCAGGCCGACACCGCCGCCGTCGGCGAGGGCGTCTGGACCGAGGTGCAGGGCCGCTTCCTGTCCGAGCTGTACGGGCGGGCCGCCAACGCCCTGTCGGCGTCCGCTCCCGACGGCGACGGGGGCGGCCCGTCTCTGCCGCCGCCCGACATGAAGCGCCAGCGTGAGCGCATCCGCCGGGGCCTGGCCCAGCACAACCTGCCCACCGACATCATCCTGGAACACACCCGCAACCTACCCGCCCAGTACCTCTTGACCACGCCCCTGGAAGAGATGTACCTGCACATCGCCATGATCGGCCGTCTGCGCGAGACGTTCGAGCCGACCGTGGACTTCAAGCACGAGTTCGGGGCGGACCACACCGAGCTGACCCTGTGCGCCTACGACGACCCCGACCCCGGCCTGCTCGCCAAGATCACCGGCGTCTTGTACGCCCACGACGTCAACCTTCACACGGCCCAGGTGTTCACCCGCGAGGCCAGCGTCCGCATCGCCATCGACACGCTCTGGGTGGACTACCGGGGCAAAGCGCTGTCCGCCCCCAAGCGCACGGCCTTGCAGGAGAGCCTGCGGCGCGTCCTGCTGGGCGAGATCGGCATCGGCGAGCTGTTGCAATCGCACAAGAAGCCGCTCAAAGAACAGACCATCTACTCCGCTAACATCGACGACGGGGCTTCGGAGCGCTTCAGCCTGCTGGAAGTCAGCGCCCCCGACGAGACCGGCGTGGTCTACCGCCTGGCCCGCGCCGTGTCCGCCCTGGGCTGGAACATCCACGCCGCCCGCCTGTCCGTCTGGGGCAGCCGCGCCCGCGATGCCTTCTACATCACCAACGCCGACGGCGACAAGGTCCCCACCGGCGATGTCGCGCGCCTGCTGTCCGCCCTGCCCACCGAGTCGTTCAGCAGGAAGAAGCGGACGCCCGCGCCCAGAAAATAACCCCGAAAACAACCCAGAAAGCAGCTCCCATGCCCTTCACCAAGCACAGCCACGGCGGATGGGGCGGGTCCGGCGATACCAAGCCGCTCCGCATGCCCCGCGACAAAGGCCCCGTCTTTCCCCGGCGCGGCGCACACGGCCAGCCCCGCCCCGACATCCTGCCCCGCCAGACGCCGGGCGGGCGCGGGCTGGCCCCGCGCCCGAAATCTCAGAATTAGGCCCGAAATCACAGAATTAGGAAGGCCTGAGAACAGCCATGCCCAGCGACACCAACAATGCCACCGAGTATAGCGAGAAGTATCTGCACGTCAAGCAGAAAGCCGTCGAGCGCGCCCAGGCGCGCGGCGAGACCGGCACGCGCACCCAGGCCCCGCGCACACAGCGCCTGCCGCCCGGCCAGTACCTGACCGAGAAGTTCCCCGTGCTGGATCTGGGCGTCCAGCCGATGTTCCTGCCGGACAAGTTCCGCCTGACCATCGACGGGGCTGTGGACCACTCCGTCTCGCTGAGTCTGGACGATCTGGCTGCCCTGCCCAGCCTGGAGCTGACGGCGGACTTCCACTGCGTCACCCACTGGAGCCGGTACGGCCTGCACTGGACCGGCATCCCATTCGAGACTCTCGTGGACCTGGTCGCGCCCCGCCCCGATGCCGCGTTCGTGATGCAGCACGGCAAGGACGGCTACACCACCAATAACTCGCTGGAGGAGCTGATGCACCCCGACGTCATCCTCGCCTACGCCCTGGACGGCAAGCCTATCCCCCGCGAGCACGGTGCCCCCCTGCGGATCATCACGCCCCACCTGTACGCCTGGAAAGGCTCCAAGTTCCTCACCCGCATCGAGTTCCTGACGTCCGACATGCGCGGCTTCTGGGAGCAGCGTGGCTACCACAACCACGCCGACCCCTGGACCGAGGAGCGATTCGCGTGATGAGCCTTGAAATCGTGCTGGATGAAGCTTCGGCGAAGTCCCTTCAGGAGATGTCGGCAAGGCTCGGCATTGATCCGGCAGTCATGGCCTCGCGCCTGGTCAAGCGCGCCATCCTTCTGGCGCGACCTCGCCCCGTATTCGATACAGAGATGCTTAAAATGTATCTCAAAACGTAGTCTGAACTTTCGCCTGTAATCTGCCAATGATCGTGGCATGGAACCGCAACCTGAACCGATCACCCAAAAGAAGCCGTTGCCGACGATCTGGAACGTCCCCGAC
>JAABUU010000946.1_pt1 | contig 56150 bp, 50 predicted proteins | sample 5559301 | NCBI WGS metagenome assembly JAABUU01 (sample SAMN10711884, study PRJNA513360) | rock metagenome | isolation source: Antarctica rocks | place: Antarctica: Victoria Land, Richard Nunatak white
CCATCGTCAGCGGCAGCATGAGCGCCTCTATGGAACTCGTAGTCCTGTCCCCGAGACAGCGGAGATGTGGGCCTTGGCCGATGCGGCTTAGGCACCCCCACCCCTCCACGGATTTTGGTCACACTCTAATAATATCGCACGCCGCACCGCACAGCAGGGCGCCCAGCGTGCCATTGTGGTACAGTGTCGTGCATGGGTGACACGCGACAGAAAGGATCCCCCGATGAACGAGCAGCACACCGAAGGCGCGGCGGCGCCGCGCGACACGGTCAAAGACAAAGCCGAGGATGTGCTAGGCAATCTGACCGGCGGCGCCGAAGAGCATCCGGTCGAGGGCCACGCCGATGAGGCGCAGCGCGAGACGCCGCGTGAGACGCGGCCGGATCATGGCGTCGGGGAACGCGGCGACGACACGACGCCAGGACGCCCGGCCACACAGACGTAACCCGGCCTGCGCATCTCCACGCGATAGTCCTAATTCTAAGCGAACGACGACCCGGCTGGCGGCGCTATCGATGAGCAAGCCCGGAGCTTGTTGATACCCGATGCCGGAAACCATGTGAGTGTGCTTGATGCGCGGACAAGGATTACTCCTGATCCGGGACGACGAGCGGCGCGAGCGCCGCGCGCAACTCTGGCGGCAAGGCCGTGGGCTGGCGCGTATCGCGCTGAACGTACACATGGATGAAGTGGCCCTGCGCGGCGGCCGTATCCTCGTCGTTGCGGAAGATGGCGACATCGTAGCGCACGCTGCTATTGCCGAGGCGAGCGACGCGCAGGCCCGCGTGGACGATATCGGGGAAGGTAATGGATCGAAAGTACTGACAAGAAGTTTCCACGACCACGCCGATGACCGTGCTACGCGCGATGTCGAGCGCCCCGGCCCGAATGAGGTAGGCGTTGACGATGGTGTCGAAATACGAATAGTACACGACGTTGTTGACGTGGCCGTAGACGTCGTTATCCATCCAACGGGTCGCGATCTCCTGGATATGGCGATACTGGTCCCGCGTGTGCGCCGTTTGCTTGGCCATGCCCTCTCCTATTCCGCTAACTCGGCGAGCAGTCCGTCGAGCAGGCGTCGCGCCTCGTGGCGATAGGTACGGTGCGTGGTCAGAACGAGCGTGTCCAGCGCCACGGCGTCGCCGTTATCCGCATCACTGTCAGGTGGTACGACGCCGGGTACGACATCACCGCTGTCCGGAATATCCCACAGCGCCAGCAGCCCCCGCACGCCCCGCTGCCCCTCGAAAACCGCCTCGAAGTCCGCTAGGTATCCCAGCGCCTTGTAGATGCTGTCGGCGATATAGCCGCCATGGCGCGTGCGCTTGACCTCGACCAACGCGTAGCGGCGTTGGCGTCCCCGGCGCAACGCCACGATCAGGTCGGGGCGCCGCACCGCGCCGGACAAACCGTGGCGCTCGAAGATCGCGCGGTAGCGGCTCTGACCCCGCCACTCCAGCGGTGTGTGCTGGAAGTGTAGCCGCGCCGTCGTCCGGCCGTCGCCGGCGATATAGATCATGGGCGTCGGGTCCTGCCCAACCAGTTCCGCCGTCCTCAGGCGCCAGCCGGACTCGTCGAATACCGCGACAGCGCCCAGCAGCGCCCATAACTCATAGAGCGCGTCGTCATCGAGCGGCGCGAGCGCGCGTGTCCGCAGCGCCCACAGTAGCGCGTCGCTCACGGGGGTTTCGACCATATCCCGGTAGTAGCCAAAGGCATCAGCCAAGGCGCGCACAGGCGCGCGCGTCGACCGCGCGCAGGCGTTGAGCACGGCCGGCGTCACCGCATGCTCAGGACCAGCAGGCGCGTCGTATCCACTGGGAGCGGCGGCGCCAGCCCGCTGGCTGTCTAGCCGGCCCCGGTCGCGCCCATACAGGTTGCCACTATCAATGCGCTCACCCGCGATCTCCTGCCGGCTAGACAGCCAGCGGGCTGGCGCCGCCGCTCCCAGTGGATCGCGACGCGGCTGGACGCCGCCTACTTGTGCTAGCCCCGCAGTGATGGCATCGGCAATGTGGACGACGCGCTCACCCCACCCACGCGGCTCGAGTTCACCGACGCGCATCTGGATGACCCCAACCGAACGGTCGAGACCCTGTAGCAGGCGCGTGAGCACACACATCTCGGGTGTATCCAGGTGTTTATGTGCTGTCGAGGCGGCGTAGAGGCCGGGGGCCGCGCCGCCCGCCCGCGCCCGCGCCGCGACTGTAGCGCTCCACAGCACCGGCCCGCGTACTGGCCCCCGCCCCACTTCTACCCTCCGCGCCGTCGTCGCCCGCCTCCGCCGCAGCAGCTCCGGCAGCGTCTCGTCCACGAACAGCGCGACCTCATCGGAGAGCAACAGGCGCAGGTGGCGCAACGTGTCCAGGGCGCGCGGGGACAGGCCGGTGAGATTGGCCACCAAGGCCGTTTCCGTGGCTACGTCCCGCGCGTGCCGCCCCACGTAGCGCCACAGCTCGTCCACGACCTCAGCCAGCACCCGCTCACGCTCCGCCGCCGTCCAACAACTGTCCACGCGCTACCCCTCCCCGTTGAACGCGCCGATGTACGCGCGCAGCAACGCGTCGCCATCGGGACCGAGCAGCGGCGCCAGCGCGTCGGCGAAAGCGCGCAAACCGGCCGGCGCCAGCCCTTCCAGCTGCGGCAGCACGAAGAGACCCACCGCCTCGGCCAAGGCGGCCTGTCCCCCGCGCGCCGCGATGTAGCCGGCCGCGTCTAGCAGCACGGCGGGACCCAGCGGGCGCGGCGTGACCTCCGCGACACGCCGCAGGAACTCGGCCACGTCGTTATCCAGGGGCGCGCGGCCGCGCAGCAGCGCCGGCAACGCGGCAGGGGCGGGCGGCGGCGTCAGGACAAAGGCAAAGCGCCGCGCGAAGGCCAGCGAGAAGGCGAAGAGGGCGGCACGGTCGAGCGTATTCATCGTGGCGATAATACGCCAATCCGCCCCGGCGCGGTAGGTCACGCCATCGTCGAGGAGGGTCGACGGGCCGGGCGCCGGCTCGATACGGATGGGATGGCCGGCGGCGTCGACGTTGGGCAACTCGACGGCGCCGCCGGAGAGGACCGTGAGCAGGGGACCAAACGCCTTGTCGATGTCGGCGCGATTCAACTCGTCAAGGATCAGCCAACGATTGTCGCGCAGCGCGCGCAGCACGACGCCCGGACTGAAGCGCAGCGCGCCATCGGGCGAGGGGAGCAGGCCGCCAATCGTATCGAACGTGGTCCAATCGGCCGTCGCCGTGGCGAGGAGCGGCTCCATGCACAGGCCCGCGTGGGCGGCGGCGCGCGCCAGGTTGAGCGCGAGCGAGGTCTTGCCCGTGCCCGGTATGCCCATGAGCACGATGTGCCGGTCGCTCTTGATCGCCGCGACGAGTTGCGGCGCGACCTCAGGCGGCAGCACAAGGTCCCCATAGAGTTCCGCCGCTGTCGGCGCGAACGCGTGCGCCGCGACATAGCCGGCACGCTCCTCGGCGACGCGCGGCACGGCGAACCCATCCACACCACTGTCCGCCTGAGACGTCCCGCGCGCGCCCATCTCCGTTGGAAAGACGCGCTGAGACTCCGCCATGGCCGGCGGCACGACGACGACACGGCCCGCGCCAACCTCGGCGACGACGTCCGCCGGCACGCGCGGCGCCGGCGCGTCGGGCAAACGAGCGATGCGTAGCGTCGCCGCACCGTCGCGCCCCGCCCGGACGGACACGACGCGCGCTGGCACGACCGCGACCGCGCCGTCCACATCAGCGCCGACGATGGCCACGAGGACCTCATCGCCGCGCGCGCGCGCTTCCGTGACGCGCGCGGCGATGCCGGCGTCCTCGGACGGTCGCAGGCGCGCTTTATCCTTGACAAGACGGGACGCCGGCAGGGCCAGCATCAGGGCGTCGCCTCCGATGCGCCGCGCCAGCGCCGCTTCCTGCGCCGCGTTCAACGGGAAGACCGTGCCGCGGGGCTGGCGCAACACGGCGAGACCGCGCAGATCGTCGTCGCCGCGCAGCTCGGCGCGCGTAATCGGGGCGAAGAGGGGCCGCTCGTGCGTCGTGAGCGCCGTGTAGCGCCCCGCGGGGTCGCGCGGCGACACATCGTGCACGGTCCCGACGCCGTAAATCCCAGCGTCGCCGCCCGACTGCCAATAGTAGACACGGTCGCCCGTCCGCAGGTCGCGGCCGTAGCGCGCGACGGACCACGACAGGCTATCGCTGCCGCGCAACTCGGCGGCGAGGTCACGCGAGTCCGGGGTCGCTTGGAAGATCCAGGAGTGCGAACGCGGCGCCACTGCCGTGCTAGTCTAACACGCCTGAAGGCGCCATAGCCAGAAGCTCATGCTGGCAGATACGGCAGCGAAAAGGATAGCCGGCCGCGAGCAGGTCACGGTCCTGGTAGTAGATGTTCTCGTTGCGGCACTCGGGGCAAACGACGAGGCCGAAGATGTAGCGCCGCGCGGGATAGTGCGGCGCTTCGGTCAGGACCAGATCGGGGTCGTTATAGGCAGCCGGCATACTGGCGACATCGGGCTCCGTCCGCAACAACTCCAGGATAGAGGAGATGACTGAATCGGAGGTAGGAGATAGTGACTCGTGGGTTGCACGATCGGCGCTGTCGGGCGCGCCACCGTTGGCGCCCACGCCGCGACCGGGCCCGCTTCGCGGGGCGACCTCCATCACGGCCGACAGCGATTGCTCGGTCAGGCGCGTCTTCTTTTTTCGGGCATTACCGCCATTACCGCGTCCACGCGCCACTGATCAATCCTTCCCGCCGGTCGCTCCAACTCCCACGAGTGACGAGGGGCTGAGCGCCCATTCCTCGAACGCCTCGACCGACCCAAAGCCCTTCACGACCGAGGCCCAGCACCCTTGTGAACACAGGAACAAGCGGCCCAGGTGATATTGGGTTGTACTATCAGTATAAAGCTTGAAACTGCCGTGCGCGGTATCGTCGAGCCGCAAAAGGGTCACGGACCCACCACAGCATGCACAAAATCGCGTTATCCGTCGCGGAACCACAATCCCTCCCCCGTTGTGGCCGATCCAGTTGAGTCGATGCATTGCATATCGCACGTAGTATGCCTGATGGACGGCGGCGGCGCAAGAGCGCGCGGGCGGCATGAGATGAGAGCCTTTTCATCTTACGTTCATGCACAATATTTTACTATGAAAGTGCGTTGATGGGACCCTCTTTATATCCTTTATATCGCCCCACCGACGCTCTTCATACGCGATTCGACCGCCAGCGGCTTTTATCCCTATTTATAACGCCGCCGGCGGCTCCACAGCCTCACCCGATCCCACGCTTGTTGTCGCGGGATCGGGTTTTTTTGTCGCCCACATATTCTCCCCCTACCCAAACGGGGGGTTGGGCTAGTACCTCTAATATTGGTACAGTACAGGTAGAGATCGCAGTGGCACGCGACGTGCGGCCGCGGCTCGAATTGTGGATACGACTGTCACTTTATCAAAGGCTTGTCATCATGCGCGATCTATATAACGACGACGTCCACGCGGTCGTCCTGATGTGCGCCGAGTGCGGCGCCCCGATCGAACTCGCACGCAGTGCGCTGAGTCTCTTCGAGTCGGAGGACAAGGTACTCTGCGTCGAGTGTCTGGTCAACAGCGACAGCAAACCGACGCCAATCACGACCACGCTGGAGGAACGCGCCGCGCTCATCGACGAGGTAGTTGATGATTTCGGGGCGCGCCTGCGTAACGTGCTGCTGCGCTCCGTTCGCCCTGACCTCTCCTGGAACAGCGACTATGGCTTCGAGGAGTGGACCGACACGGCCGATTCCGCCGTGGCCGCGCACGCGCCGGGCATCTGGTACGCGGGGAAGGGCGCGGCGCTAGCGCGGCGGCGCTACTCCTAAAAGGGATCCGGCGTCATCATGGACGGAGTTAGCCCAGGTCGTCGGTAAAGATGTCTTCGACGGGATGCAGAAAATCGACTACCACGTCCTCACCGTCGAGCATATCTCCGGTACGTAGGATGGTCGGCGTGTGGTCGCGGGGGCGCCATACGTCGATACGCTCGTCCTCCGGCCACACGATCCATACCAGGCGTGTCCCACCGTCGATATAGAGCGCGGCTTTCGCATCCATGTCCCCTTGCTTCTGCGAGGGCGAGGCCACCTCGACGGCGAGATCGGGGGCGAAAGGGATAGGTTTGGTCCGGTTCACGACGAGCGGCGCGCGGGAGGCGGCATAGAAGCCGGCGTCGGGGAGTAAGCCCGTTTCCGCGCCAGGGAATTTGTAGACCCCATCGGCCCCCGTGACGCGGCCTAAACGGCGCGGGCGAACGTGGGTCTTGAGCACGGTAACGATGGTGGCGCCGATGGTCGTCGCCAGATCCCCGCTACCGGCCACGCGGACTAAGACCCCTTCCACCAACTCGTAGCGATACCCGTCGTCGTTCGGCCAGCGTAGCAGGTCGTCGATCGTCATATGTAGCGGCGCGTCGGGCACGATCTCGGCCCATGGCGCGAACGGTTCCGGTGGCCGTGCTTGTGCAATGCTCATGGGTCCGTTGTCCTCCATCCATAGCTAGACTCCCGCGCCCGCAAGGTCGGCATGCGCCCAATCGTCTTAATACTACAACGTTAGGATCCGCCTGATCCGCCTGCGACTGAAGTCGCATGGCAAAGAACGACGACTAAAGTCGTTGGGACGACGTGTGTTGAGACACTTCAGTGTCCGTGGTTTGCCATGCGACTTCAGTCGCAGGTCAATGTCACGTTGTAGTATTAAGCACATGACCATAAGTTCGATACATTTCCACGCCTATATCACACGCGAATAGACCCCGCCAGCCTTTTGGATACCTGCTTAGTCGACGAACACGGCGGGCGACACACCGAAGTACGCGGCGAGTTTCTTGATGTGGGACAGCGCCAGCGGGCGCTTCTCGGATAGTACCTCCGACACGATGGACGCCGAGCCCAGCACGGGCACAAGATCAAGTTGGCGCAGGCCGCGATCTTCCATGAATGGTCGTAGCCACGGCCCCTACTCCTTCCATTTGCCCTTGTCGTATTCGGCGTGCGTCAGCAGGTGTTTGATGTAGACAATTGTTAGGCGAAACTCTGTTCCAGTTCGTCGACAAGCGTACCAAAGAATCCCACGGCGCGGCGGATCGGCTCGGGCGACGTCATGTCCACGCCGGCCCGCCGCGCCAGTTCGACGGCCGGCAGCGTCGTCCCCAGGGAGAGCGTCGCCAACCAGCGATCCACGGCCGGCTGGCCCTCCGCGCGGATCGCCTCCGTAACGCCATACGCGCAGGACAGACCCGCGCTGTAGGTGTACGGATACAGGCCGCCAAGGTAGAAGTGCGGTTGCTGCAGCCAGTACAGCCGCGCCGCCTCGTCGATCACGACGGTCCCGTCGAAGAAACGCTCGAATACCGCGCCCTGTACGTCCATGATCGCCGCCGCCGTGAGCGGCTGACCGGCCTCGGCCAACTCGTACAGACGCCGTTCGAAATGAGCCTCGAGCAGGTGCGTCACCATGTTATGGGTAAAGGTTCCCAATAATTGGAGAATGATCCAGCGGCGCAAGCGCGGGTCATCCGTCGTGTCGAGCAGATGTCGGCCCAGTAGCAGTTCATTGGCCGTCGAGGGGGCCTCGATAAAAAACTTGATCGACTCGAAGTTCTCCATGGCGTTGCTCACGCTCTGCGCCTGAGCGGACCGCAGCATGTGACCGGCGTGTCCCAACTCGTGGGCGAGGATGAATGCATTGCGCATGCGGTCCTGCCAGGTCGTGAACACGTAGGGATGGACGCCGTACACCGACGCGCAGAAGGCGCCCGAGCCCTTGCCGGCGTTGTCGGCGCGATCGATCCAGCGGTCGCGGAACGCCGCGGCAAGCATATCGCCGTATTGATCGCCCAGCCCGCGCAACCCCTCCCGAATCAGCCGCTCGCTCTCCTCAAAGGTCACCGGCGGGTCGTACCCCGGATCAAGCGGCGCCTCCAGGTCGTAGCGGTAGAGGCGGTCTACGCCGAGCACGCGCTGGCGCAGCCGCAGTAGACGGCGCATGTGCGGGGCCAATTCGTCGTGCACGACATCGAGCACGTTGGTGTAGACGGCCATTGACACGCGCTGCCCATCCAGGATCATCTCCGTCGCCGAGGAATAATGCCGCAGGCGCGCCATGGTGACGTTGCGCGTGATATAGGCCGCCAGGGTCGTGGCCAAACTCGCCTTGTGCCCGTCGAGCCCGCGCGCCAGCGACTCGTAAGCGCGCTGGCGTACGTCGCGGTCAGGCGACTGCGCCAGCCCGAAGACGTAGCGCGCGATCGACACCGGGATGTCCTGGCCGGAGGCGTCCTGTATCGGCGGGCAAGCCATGTCGACCGCCGTGGCGCGCTGGTATACCATATAGGGCGCGTTCAGCACGTCGCCAAGCGCGGCCACGACCTCCTCCGCCGCCGGCGCCAGCATATGCGCGCGGCGGCGCAGCACATTCTCGATCAAGGGGCGATACGTCTCCAGGTCCGGCTCGTCGCGCAGGTAGCCCTCGACCGTGCCATCGGGCAGCGCCAGCAACTCGGTCTTGACAAACGACAGCGCTTCGTCCGCCGCGGCTCCGAGCGCGTTAGCGGTCGCGGCCATACCCTGGTTGCGCGCCGAGGAACCGTTGGCCGAGGCGCTGAGCCGCGCGTACGTGCCCAGGCGCTGCAGCCGTTCGCTCAGAGTATCGCGCGCCCGCAGGCACGCCAGCAGCGTCGCCGCGCCCTCGCCCAAACGCCCTTGGTACAACGAGACCGCCGCGATATCCTCGTCGAGGCGCCGCGTGTCCGCCGCCCAATCCTCCGGAATGGCATAGATATCGCCCAGGTTCCAAGTCTGCTCCACGGGCGCCTGCTCGCGTGTCACCAATGCTGGCATGCACTACCCCTCTCGCATACTATACTGAAACCTGGCCTTAAAAGACCATGGCAGGAGATGGACCTTAAAAGGTCTGCCTGGGCGCGCGGCGCTCTCCGCCCAGGTGGCGCGACCGACGCCTCCATCACAGCGCCGACCTTTCAAGGTCCGGTCACAGCGCTGACCTTTCAAGGTCCGGTCCCTGCCATGGTCTTTTAAGGCCAATACGGTTTAGTTAAGGGCTCCGTAGGTAGCGGAGCGCCCAGCGGATCAGCGCCGTTGAGCGTAAATCGCCGCCAATGCAGGCCCTGTCGAGTCACCCATTCTGGCTTAACTAAACCGTATTGCTTTTAAGGCCAGGCCCACGGCGCCCACCATCGGGAGGCGTGACCGTTAATCACGCGCGACGCGCCACACGCTGACGCCCAGGAATATGATGACGACGACCGGCAGGAACCACCAGGCGTTGACACCGATGTGCACGAGACCGGCTGTAATGGCAAGCGCGACCACGACGGCGGCGGCAATCGTCCAGTCGTCGCCGATGATAAAGTCGTACCAGAACGCGCCGAATGAATTGAGAAAACGCATATCTATCCTCCTACATCGCCTACGCGGCGGTCCGCAAAGCGGTCGCCCGCCGGCGTTGCAGCATGCTCACGAAGCCGAATGAGATCACGGCATACACGACCAAGAGGCCCAGAATCGCGGCGTCCGACGCCGGCCAGCGCACTCCCGCGCCCTCGGCGGCCCAGAACGTGCCGAACGAGGTCAGCATCAACCCGACGGCGTACTTGAGCGTGTTCTCCGGCACGCGGCTGAGCGGGCCGCGCACGGCCAAGCCCACGGCGCCGACGAGCACGATCGCCACGGCGGCCCCGAGCGCGGCCAGGCCCACTTGACCCGAGGTGGCCCCAAAGGTGATGACGATGAAAGCGACCTCCAGGCCCTCCAGCAACACGCCCTTAAAGCACAGCGTGAAGGCGTACCAGTCGAGGCCCGTGGGCGCCACACCGGCCTGCGCCTGTGCGGCGTCGCGCTGGCGCTGGAAGATCGCGGCCTCGTCGTGCAGGGCCTTGAAGCCGCTGGCGCGCAGGATCGCCTTGCGCAGCCACTGCAACCCGAAGATGAGCAGCAACGCCCCTACGACGAGGCGCAGCGCGTCGATCGGTATCAGCACCAGGGCCGGCCCGAGGAGCGCGACGATGATGGCGAGCGCGACCAACGCGACGCCGACGCCGATGAGCGACGAACGCCACCCGCGCGTGACGCCCGCCGCCAGCACAATGGTCAGCGCCTCGACCATCTCCACCGTCGAGGCCAGAAACGAGGCCAGGATGACAAAAACTCCACTCATGATGCGACATCCTCCGTTATCATGTTGACGACGCCTTTTTTGCCAACTACCGTTGAACCCATGGTTATAGCGGGCGTCACTACAGTATAGTCATTCTTGTTACACTTTAACAAGTGTTACAAAAAGGGGTGGTGACAGCATAATGGAGACGACGAGCGAGCGCCAACGCCGCCAGTACCACGTCTTGATCTATCAAGTACCGAGCCAGCCGTCCGCGGCGCGCGTGGGCGTCTGGCGCGACCTCAAACGAGCGGGCGCGCTATACCTGCAACAGAGCGTGTGCGTTCTCCCCAGCACCGCGCCCAACCGCGCCCATCTCGATCGCATTACTACGCGCATCGCCGAGTTGGGTGGGGTCTATCACCTGCTGCCGCTGCGCGCGTTGCCGCCGGAAGAGGAGGCCAAGATCGTGGAGGGCTTTCTGGCGCAGAGCACGTTGCAGTATGACGAGATCATCGAGAACTGCGAGGTTAACTTCACCAAGGAGATCGAGTTCGAGATCTTCCGCCGCAACTTCACCTACGCGGAAGCCGAGGAGATCCGGCAGGATCTGGACAAGATCAAGCGGTGGTATGACCGCGTCGTCGAGCGCGATTGGTTCGGCGCCGCACGGCGCGCGGACGCGGCGCGCTGGATCGAGCGCTGTGAGGGGCTGTTGGAAGGCTTCGAGGAACAGGTGTTCGCGGCACAGGAGGCCGATGAGACCAGCGCGCCGCACCCTAAAAGCCCCAGCCAACCGCGCCCTTTGCGCCTGAAGCGCATCACCCATCGTCGGGACGCTTGACCTATTCCTTGGCCTACGGCGCGCACCTGGAGCACAGCCTGAGCCCCACACAGTCGGACTACCCCTCCGGCGCCCGCGCCCACCTCGCCCTGTACGGCGATACATTCCTCACTCACCGGGAACATGCTCGGGATTAACTCCGCACCGTACAACTAAGATGGCCGGAACCTCACCGCAGCCGGGGATGCGCTCAACGATGTCCCCCGTCGCTCGCGGCTCGCGTAACCGCTCCACCCACAATCCCGCGTCAGCTAACGTCTTGATGTATGTGGAGAGCGTGCGGTGGTAGGCTCCGAATTGGCCGCGGACGCCCGCCGGGTTGTCTGAGCGCCACGCGCCCTCGACGAAATAGGCGCCGACGACCCGGGCTATACCATTGTTCCCCTCGGCCCAGCGCGACACGGATGTCTGGAAGCACGGGTGGGTGATCGAGAACACGAACCATCCTGCGGAGCGGAGGGCGCGGCGAACGGCCCGGCACGTCGTCGCCAGGTCGGGGATGTCCATCAGCGCCATGTTGCACACCACGCCGTCAAGGTCGCGTCGGGGAGCGCGGGCAGCCCTTGCGCGTCATCGCGACGATAGGTGATACCGAGCGGGTGCGCCTCCTCGTCGCGCCGGGCGATGTCGAGGAGCTTGTCCGAGATGTCCACCCCGACGACAGCCGCCCCGCGCGCCGCCAATTGACGCGCTACGATGCCCTGGCTGCACGCCAAGTCGCAGATACGCCGACCGTCGAGGGGACCGACCAAGTCCCAGACCGCGGGGAGGGCGAGGTCGTGGATGAGGGAGCCTGCGCGGAGGGACGCGTCGTACCACTCCGCGATGGCATCATAGGTTGCCGTCGTCACATGTCTTCCCCCTGTCACATCGTCCGCACGTTTGTCTCATTGTACGCCGCCGACCGGCCGTATGGCGAGTTTTGGCAGCTATAGCCCGCTGCATACAGTCCCATACAGTGTTTGACCTGGTTCGTACAGCCCTTGTGGGGCGATAATCACCGTGTTCGATGGTTGATTCGACACAAAGAACAGAACACAGACACGGAAAGGATGATCGCATGAGGACCCAGGATTTCAGCGTCGCCCCGCCGATGGGGCAGGCTGCGGCCCAATTCGTCAGCGCTTCGCGCTACCGCAGCGTCTTTGTAATGGCGCAATTCTATCTGCGCTGGCGGCCCATGGAGCGCCTGCTGCACGCCGCCCCCGGCTTCAGCGGCATCCGCTGGTGGTACCGCTTCCCGCGCACGCTGGGCATGCAGGTGTTCTTCACGGACCGCGCCGCGCTGCTGCGCTTCGCCCGCTCACCCGAACACGCCGCTTGCATGCGCTGGCTCACCGCCGAGGGGCGCGAGGAAGCGGGCTATATCCGCATCTACGAAGCGGCGCCGGGCGGGTATACCAGCGGCGAGTGGCGTGCCGAGCCCGAACGCGAACGTACGCCGATCGAGCGCTTCAGCCCACTGGCCGGAGAAGCTCATGGTCCGGCCGTCGCGGAGTATCTACGATGACTACTTTGACTGATTCCCGCCCCCTCACCAAGACGCCCACGCCTGTTACCCTGACCACGTCGGAACCGCGCGCACTCATCCCGCCCGCGCCGGGGAGCGTCGCCAGCCCTCGCCCATCGTCGTATCCGCCGGGTGAGCCATCGCTCCACCGGCGGGCGCGTGGGCGGGATAGCGTCGCCGGGTCCCTTCCCCTCATGGAGCACGCGGCGCTGGCGGGGGCGCTGGCGCTGCAGGACGCGGCGACGCGCTCGTATGGTCTCTTCCTGCGCGCGGCCACACTGCCCCCCGGCGCGGCCGAACGGCTTGGTCCCGCCGCCGCGTTGCGCGCCGCCCTGCACGCGGCGCGGCATGTCCCCGCCTACCACGCCTTCCTGGCCGAGGCGGCGTGGCGCGACCAACCCGACGCGCCGACGCCGGCCCGCCTCGCGCGCCTGCCGATCATGGATAAAGAGTCGTACGTGCGGCGCTACTCGATCGAAGAGCGCTGCCTTGACGGCGCCTTGCCACGCGCGGGGCTACAGATCGACGAGTCGTCCGGCAGCTCGGGGACCGCGTTCAATTGGGTGCGCGGCGCGGCCGAGTCGCGCGAGATGCGCCGCACGATGGCCCTGTTCGCGCGCTATCTCTGCGGCGACGGCGCGATCGCGATCAACGCCTTCAGCATGGGCGCCTGGGCCACCGGTGTCAGCACCGGCGAGGCGCTGCGCCGCCACTGCATCGTCAAATCGACGGGACCGGACGTCGAGAAGGTCCTCGACACGATGCGCGCCTTCGGCCCGCGCTACCCGTACGTCCTGACCGGATACCCGCCGTTCCTCAAGAGCCTCGTCGACGAGGGTGAGCGCGCCGGCTTCCCGTGGGCGGACTACCGCGTCCGCGCGCTCGTCGGCGGCGAGGGCATGGGCGAGGGGCTGCGCGCCCACCTGGAGCGGCGCCTGGACGTCGTCTACTCGGGCTACGGCGCGTCCGACCTGGAGATGGGCGTCGCGGGCGAGTCACCCTTCACGGTGTGGCTGCGCCGCCGCGTCGCCGCGGACGATGGGCTGCGCCGCGCCCTGTTCGGCGACGCGGAGTGCCTGCCCATGATCTTCCAGTACAATCCGCTCACGCACTACGTCGAGGCGACGCCGGGGGGCGAACTGGTCGTCACGATCAACCGCCTCTCCGTCGTTTCGCCGCGCGTGCGCTACAACATCCACGACGCCGGTGGGGTCGTGCCCTTCGCGCGCGTCGCACGGCTGTTACAGACGCGCCGACTCGACCCGCACGCGTGCGTCGCGCCGGGCCAACCGCTGTTGCGCTTCCCCCTGCTCTACCTGTATGGCCGTAGCGACGACACGGTCTCCTACATGGGGGCCAACATCTACCCACGCGACGTCGAGGACGCCCTCTATGACGATGGATCCGACGCCGCGCGCATCACAGGCTACTGCCTGGCTCTGCACGCACAGGACGGCGAGGAGCGTCCGTGCGTGCACGTCGAGGTACGCGGCGGGCCGCACGACGATCCGGAGATGGCGGGTCGGCTGGCCGCCCGCATCGTCCGCCACCTCGCAAACGTCAACCGCGACTTCCGCAACGCCCTCGCCGAGAACCCCGCGACGGGCCAACTCGCCGTGCGCCTGCACGCCGCCGGAGAGGGGCCGTTCGCGGGCGACGCCGGGCGCATCAAACGCCGTCGCGTCGTGCGCGAGAGAGGAACGACGCTATGAGCGAGCCGCCCGCGTGGCTGGACGGCGCGCTCTGGGCGCCGTCGGCGCACAACACGCAGCCCTGGACGTTCCACCCGGATGGACAGGGTAGCGTGGTCGTGCGGTGGGACCCGAGCAGGGCGCTGCCAGCAGGGGACCCGACGCGACGCGACCTGTGCCTGGGCCTCGGCGCCGCGATCGAGGCGGCCGTCCTCGCCGCGGCGGTCGCAGGCACGCGGTTGGAGGTTACGCCGCGCTACGCGGAGGAGGACCGCGCCGTCGCCATCCTCACACCCGTCGAAGGTCAGCCCGATGTGGCGGACGCACGGCTGGGGCTGTGGCTCGACGTGCGCCGCACGGGGCGCGGCCCGCACTCGCCCCGTCCCCTCCCGCCCGCGCTGCTGGACACTCTGCGCGCCGAGGCCACGCACTGGGGCTACGCGTTCGCGGCCGTCCAAGACAGTCGATCTATCGCGGAGTTGGCGCGGCTAGCCCGCCGCGCCACGGCCGCGCTCTACGCCGACCGTGGCGTGCACGCGGAGTTGTGGCGCTGGCTGCGGCTCACGCCGCGCGAGGAGCGCGCGGCGGTCGACGGGCTCACCGCCTCCTGCCTGGGATTGTCTGGTATGAGCCGGTGGGCCGCGCGCGTCGCGCTGCGTCCGGCCGTCATGCGCGCGCTGGCGATCCCGCGCTTGCACCACCTGGCCGCGTGGGAAGCCGGCGCGACGGTGCGGCGCTCGACGGCGCTGTGCCTGCTAACCGGCTCCGAGGATGAAACGTTCACCGGACGTATTGAGGCGGGGCGCTGCCTGCTGCGGTTGTGGCTGCTCGCCACGGAGGCCGGCTGCGTCACCCACCCGATCAGCGCGATCCTCGATTGCGCGAAGACCAGCGGACAGGCCGCGCGCCTGTTCGACGCGGGCGCGGGCCAACCGCTGGCGCTGTTCCGCCTCGGGTATGTAGCCGGGGGCGCGCCGCCGCGCTCGTCACGGTTGCCAGTGGACAGCGTGTGGCAAAGCTCGCCACGGTTGCCAGTGGACAGCGTGTGGCAAAGCTCGACACTTTGACACTCCACACGGCTGAAGCCGTGGGATTCTTGGTTCGGCGACCGTTGACGCGTCGCTTGGCGCGCACTCACTCCATCCCCTCCCACCCGCGCTGCTGGACACCCTGCGCACCGAGGCCCCACATTGGGACCGCGCTTTCATGGTACGCTAGGATAATGCCACAGAAGATACGCCAGCTAAAAGCCGCTCTACGGCACGCGGGCTACCGTGAGGTAAAGAAACGCGGCAAGGGTAGTCACACGCGATGGAAGCACCCGCGCATCCCTGAACCGATTACAATCTCAGGGCATGATGGGGCTGACGCCAAGCCGTATCAGGAACAGGAAGTGCGCGAGGCTGTGCGGCGTGCTAGCGAGGAGGAAGGGGGATAATCGCATGGTGGAGCAACCGGCATACTCAATGCTGATCCGATGGTCTGAGGAAGATGGGGCCTTTCTCGTCACGCTCCCCGAGTGGGAGGGGCGTCTTCAGAACTGGTACGCAGCGACGCACGGCGATACATACGCGGACGCGGCCAAGAACGGCCAAGAAGTGTTAGAGATGTTGGTGGAGGATGCGACGGAACAGGGTACGCCTTTGCCCCAACCGCGTTCCTTCGCTATGAGCGCCTGACAGCGCGAAGAGGCTCATTGCTGCGGGCGGCAGTAACTAACGGCTGGGGCTCCCCTTCCTGGAAATAGGCAGGGGAGCCCCAGCCGTTGTGCGTCTAGCGGTGTAGCCAGATTGGAATCGATGCACAGTTATCCAACATGCGCAGCCCTTGATATGACGAGTACGATGGCTGCGGACGTAGGCCGGCAAGATGCCGGCGGTCCCAGGGGGCGCGGGATCTTCTTTAGGCCCTGGCGATGAAGGCGTTATGTGGGGCAAAGGGTGTACAATGGCCTGCAAGGAGGCTAGTATATGTGGCAAGAATTAATCGGGCGGCGGTCCAACACGGTCAGCAACTGGGTCGAGCGCGGCGCGGTGCGTAAGTTCGCGCAAGCCATCGGCGACGACAACCCGCTGTACTACGACGAGGATGCGGCACAACAGAGCCGCTATGGCCGGCTCATCGCCCCGCCGACCTTCCCCATCACCTTCGACTACGGCGCGATCGCGGGCCTGACGCTGCCCACGGCCGGTCTCATTCATGGCTCACAGGTGTTCGAGTACAACCGGCCCATCTACGTCGGCGAAGAGTTCCGCTGCTACGGCATGCTGGAAAACACGTTCGAGCGTAGCGGGCGCATAGGCGCTATGACCTTCCTGGTCTTCTCGCGTGCCGGCGAGGATGACGGGGGCAAGGCCGCGTTCACATTGAGCGCGACCCTGATCGTAAGCGAAGCCGTCAAGAAGGGACTGGGCCAATGACGAACAGGACCGCGACGATCACCTGGCAAGCCGGCGACGCGTTACAGGCGCGCACGCTGGAGCCGGTGACACGCCTGCAACTCATCAAATACGCCGGCGCCTCGGGCGACTACAACCCGATCCACACCATCGACCAGGCCGCCTCCGAGGCCGGGCTCACGGGCGTCATCCAGCACGGCATGCTCACCATGGCCGAGGTAGGACGCCTCTTCTCACCGTACCAGGACCAGGGCTACGTGCAGCGCTTCGAAACGCGCTTCACCGGCATGGTCCACGTCGGCGACGTGCTGACCATCGGCGGCACGGTGGCCGGCGTCGAGCCGCGCGAGGGCGGCACGGCCTACCTGTGCGAGGTCTACGCCAACAATCAGGAGGGGCAGGCCGTGGCCACGGGTCGGGTCACGTTCCTGTCCACACCCAATGTGTAGGGGCATATGGCAACACTAACACAGACAGCGCCACCCGAGAAAACAGGCGACGGGGCGCTCATCCTAGTCATTGAGGACGACCCGATCATGGCCGACATCGTGCGCGGCGCGCTGGAGCACGCGGGCTACCCCGTCGAAACGGCCGCGACCGGCGAGGAGGGTATCGCGCTGGCCCAGCGAGCCGGCCCGCGCCTCATCCTACTCGACCTGATGCTGCCCATGCGCTCCGGCTGGGAAACGTGCCGGGCGCTGCGGGCGCGCGCGGACATCCCCATCATCATGGTCACGGCGCGCCGCGCCGAGGAGGACCGCCTGCGTGGCTTCGCCGAGGGCGCCGACGATTACATCGTGAAACCATTCTCGCCCCGCGAGCTCGTGGCGCGCGTCGGCGCGGTGCTGCGCCGCACCGTTCCGGGCGCGACGCAGCCCGTCACGATCGGCCCCCTGACGCTCGACCCCCGGCGGCACGAGGTGCGCATCGCGGGCGAGGTCGTCTCCCTGCGGCTGCGCGAATACGACCTGCTCGTCTACCTGTGCGCCCACGCCGATACGGCCTGCACGCGGGCCGACCTGCTCGACCATGTGTGGGGCTACGACTTCGCGGGCGATGAGCGCACCCTCGACACGCATGTGCGGCGCCTGCGCGAGGCACTGGGTCCGGCGGGGAGCCTCATCCGCACGGTCTGGGGCGTCGGCTATATGCTCACCAACCGCCCAGCATGATGGCCGCGTCGCGCAGGCATCGCCGCTGGCGGCCGGGCGGTCTGCGCGGCCGCCTTGTCCTCGCCGTCGCCGGCGCCGGAATCTTCGCCATCCTACTCAACGCGGCGATTCTTGGCGTGTCGTTGCGCCAGAACGCCCTCGACCAGCAGGGCGCGTTCATGGTGCGCCAGGCCACCGCGCTGGGCCGCTGCTGCCGCTTCGGGCGCGTCGTCCTGCTGGCGAATCGCGCCACCATCGTCGACCAAACCTTACGCGTCGCGCTGGCCGGCACCCCCGGGCGTCGCGCCATCATCGTCGACGCGAGTGGCAATCTTCGCTACGCCTCATCCATGCCGGCGGCCCTGCGCCAGCAGCTGGTCACCCGTCTACGCCAGGATCTGGCCGCGCCCGCCCTATCGTCGCGTTGGGACGTGGTCGGTGGAGACATCATCGCCGAGGGACCCGTCGCCCTCGACCCCGCGAACGCGGACGCCGCCTCATCGCGGCCGGCCGGGGCGCTCCTGCTGGCCGAGAACGAGGCGGTGGCGACGCGGGCCTGGCAGCGCATCGTCACCCTCGTCGTGCTCTCGGGGTTGGCCGCCGTCGCGACGGCGGCGCTCGTCGGCGTCCTGACTGTCGCGGCGATCACGCGCCCGGTCCAGGCGCTCACGACAGCGGCCAAAAGCGTCGCGGCGGGGGATTACGCGGCGCGCGTGCCCCCGGAGGGAACGGACGAGCTACAGGCGTTGGCGCGCGCCTTCAACACGATGGTCGACGATGTCGTGCATCAGCGCCGGGTCGAGCGCGACCTCCTTGCCAACGTCTCGCACGAGTTAGCCGGTCCGCTAGGTGTCATCGGCGGCTACGCCGAGAATCTGGCCGAAGGCGTCGTGGTCGGAGAGGCGGAGCGACTGGCCGCCTTGCAGGCGATCGGCGCGGAAGCGCGGCGTCTGGGCCGGCTGACCGGCGATCTACTCGATCTGGCCCTGCTTGAAACGGGCCAGGTCCGCGTGCGGCCCGAGCGCGTGCCCCTAAGCGAGCTACTCGCCGGCGTAGCGGCCCGGTTCGGGCCAGCCGCCGCGCAAGCCGGCGTCACGCTGACCCTCGACATTGCCAGCGCGCCCACGATCGTGACCGACGGGCTGCGCCTAGAACAGGCGCTGGTCAACCTTGTCGCCAACGCGTTACGTTACACGCCCGCCGGCGGCGCGATCACGCTTAACGCGCATAGCGCCAGCGACGGAGAGGCGCGCCTCTCCGTCGCCGACACGGGCGCCGGCATCCCGGCGGACGAGTTGCCCCGCATCTGGGAGCGCTTCTACCGCGTAGATAAGGGGCGCGACCGCTCGTCGGGCGGCGCGGGCGTCGGGCTGGGTTTGGCCATCTGCCAAAGCGCCGTCACCCTGCTGCATGGCCGCATCGCCGTGGAAAGCACGCCTGGGGCCGGCACGACGTTCACCATCCATCTCCCCCTCCATATCGGGGCGCCTCATCCCGCGTAACGGCGTCCCATCCCTCTTCCACACCCCACCAGCCCCTGATGCGGGTGCGCGCCAGTTTTTCGCGTCTACTGGGAGCGCCGGCTTCTAGCCGGCAAACGTGTGAGGGCGAGCGCATCGCTGGTGGCGGACATGAGTGCCGCGACCCTCTGCCGGCTGGAAGCCGGCGCTCCCAGTGGATACGACGCGCGCTGCGGTGGCCAGCGCGAAAAAGTGGCGCGCACCCCCCTGATGCCGCGCGCGCTTTTGGGTAGCGCGACCGATCTCCGCTGTTAAGCGTTCTCTCCGTGGTCGGCGGGCTGGTAGGTGAGGGCCACGACCCCGCAGCTAAACGTCTGGGTGTCGACCAGACGCAGGGGCATCCGGTGTCCCTCCGGAAACAGGCGCTTACCACTTCCGAGGACGATTGGATAGACCAGCAGGCGGTACTGGTCGATGAGGCCATGCTGCATCAACGTGCGGACAAGCATGGCGCTGCCGCCGATCAGGATGTCCTGGCCGTCTAGCCGCTTCAGCGCGGACACCTCCTCCACAATGTTCCCCCTGATCAGATGCGAATTGGTCCACTCCGCCTTGTCCAGGGTCGTGGACACCACGTATTTGGGCAGGGTGTTCATGCGCTCGGCGAAGCCCGCCTCATCCGTCGCGGACGGCCACGCCGCGGCGAATCCCTGATAGGTGACCCGCCCCAGTAGCAGCGCATCGCTCGCGACGAGTTCATCGAATTTGACCTTGCCAATGCCGTCATCCCAGTAGGGCCTGGTCCACCCGCCGTGCTCGAAGTGTTCGGCTCCGCCGGGATCTTCCATGACGCCATCCAGGGACACGAATTCGGATACGACGATCTTTCTCATGGTATCTGCGTCTCCTTAGTGTGTGTCTCTTAACCGCTCCGCGTGTGCCTCTTAACCGCCACCAGGACCAGCATAGCGCGGCTACGGGGCTCCCGTCTTGAACAAAAACGACAGCTACGCAGGCCGGTTCTCTGGCTGGCCCTGGCGCAGGATGCGCGCGGGGGTGTCGCCGATGAAGCGCCGGAGCGCCCGGGACAGGTGTGACTGGTCGGCGTACCCCAGCTGGTCCACGACGTCGAGGATCGCGACCCCCTGAGCAAGGAGCGCTGCCGCCGCGTGGGCACGCTTGATCTGGCGGATGGTCTGCTGGGTCAACCCGGTGGCGCGCACTATCCGGCGCTGCACCGAGCACGGGGAGAGGTCCGGCGCGTGACCAGCCAGCGCGGCCGCGACGAGCGGATCCTGCACGAGCAGCCCCGCGCGCACCAGCCGCGCGACAAACGCATCGGCCGTGTCATAGTCCGGGAAGGGCCACGACGCGCCCGCCAGCCAGAAGGATCCGCGCGTCGCGTCTGGCAGGGTCACGGCGTCATCGACGAGCAGACTAGGTGGCAGATGAGGCAGCACGGCGCCCAGCCGAAACGTGATGCCGACAAACGCGGCGTCCTCGGGAATCGGCGCCGGCGACACGGACGTTTCGGGCCCGCGCACGGTCAGGGCGCTCCGGTCATGCTGGCGCGTCACGACCATCTCCCATTGGCTCGCCGCCCGCGAGATAAACGAGCCCCCGCCCTCACTGTGTCCCCGCCAGATCCGCTCGACCAACGGCGACGCGGCCACGCGATCCTCGAGGTCAAACTCCGGCATGCTCGCCTACCCTTCCGCGCATGAGCGCGGGTGTCCGTGCTGTCTCCCCGCGTGGCCGAGCGTCGTGGTCGTCCTCCCGTGCCCTGTCCGCGACGGCGAACCGGGCGCTGACCAGCAGAATCGCCGGCAGCGGATCACCTCCAGCAACCTCATTTTAGCCGGTCGTCCATGCAACCCTGCAACGCTGTAGGTGGTCCTGTTTACACACTATTTACATCCATGTCACCTGCCTGTCACAGATAGCCTCCCGCGCCGCCGTACCATGGTAACTAGATGCCCGAGCGCCACTGCCTGGTATGCGTGGACAGGGCATCCTCGCAGGCCCACGCATACGGCGTCGGGCGCGCACGAAAGGAGACCCTACGGCAAGACAACCAACGCGTACTCACATACAACGACAACAAGACAGCCAATCATGATGACACATCGCACAACATCGAGATTAGGAGTAGACAAATGACATTCAAACGACTCACCACGGCGACCGTACTCACGGGGGTTCTGATCACGGGCGGCGTCGGCGCCGCCTTCAGCGGTACCGCCCACGCGGCCACGGCGCCGGGCGCCCGCGCGTCGCACGCCGCTGCCGTGCGTCATACGGCGCGCACGCGGCGCAACCACCGCATCCATCGGGCAGCGCGGCAGGCCCTGCGCGTCACCGCGGTCAGCGGGGACACCATCAACGCCATCACGCGCGGCAACCTGCCGGTCACCATCACTGTCGGGACGACGACGACCTATAAGGAAGTCGGCGTGACGGCCGCCTCTCTCGCCAACGTGACACCCGGCGAGTCCATCCTCGCGCGCGGCAAGCGCACGGCCACCCGGACCATCCAGGCGACCGTGGTGCGCATCCTGCTCGCCCGCGACGTCGGCGTCGTGACGACGGTCAATGGGTCGAGCCTGACGGTCACGGGGGCCAATGGGACATCGCACATGGTTAACATCGCGGCCACGACGGCGATCACCCGTGCGGGTGTGACAGCGCAAGTGAGCGACATCACGCCCAATACGGCAATCGTGGCCGTAGGCACGCCCAACGCCGACGGCTCGCTGAATGCGACGCGCGTCGTCATTCGGGCGGCTCACGTCGCGGGCCGGGTGACGGCGGTCAACGGCTCCGCGATCACAGTACAGGGCGCGTACGGCACCACGTACACCGTGAACACCTCGAGCAGCACGGTGTACGCCGCGCGCCACGGCCGCACGCTCACACCGGCCACGTCCGGTACCGTCACGGTGGGACGACGCATCGTCGCCTTCGGCGTCCGTAGCGCGGACGGCAAGACCCTCACCGCCACGCGCATCGTGGTTGGCCCCGTCGTTAAGCGCGCACGCTAGATACCTCGATAGCGCCGGGAAGCGCACGACAGGGGACCCAGGCAAGTCACGGCTTGGGTTCCCTGTCCTGCGCCATAAAAACCGCATCGTCCGTTCCAGTGGCTAGCTACCTAGGCCACCGCGCGCAACGCCGCGCGCTGCCGGACCTTGACCGTCAGCATGACCAGTCCCGCCAGGAACAGGGCCACGGCCAGCACGCTCGCCGTGCTCACGAAGTTGCCGTTGCTCCGCTGCTGCAGGTAGCCGCCCAGGTAGGGTCCGACGAATCCTCCCAGGTTGCCCAGCGCGTTGATCAAACCCATGGCACTCCCCGCGACCGCCACGGGTAAGGCGCGTGAGGCCGAGGCCCAGAAGGGGCCGTCGTAGGCCAACGCCCCGCCCATCGCCAGACTGACCAGGGCGATGGAGAGCACGATATTGCCGCCGCCGACGAGGACGGACGCGACCAGAGCGATCGCGGCGATCACCATCGCGCCAAAGACATGGACCGAGTAGCGGCCCGTGCGGTCGGCCGACCACCCATTCAGCCACAATCCGACGATCGCCACGATGTAAGGTATCGCCGTGATCAGCCCGACGGCGCCGAATCCTTTATGGGTCAGCGCCTTCACGAGCGTCGGCAACCACAGGTTAAGGCCATAGAAACCGATCTGGATCAGGAAGTAGACGACCACGAGTTGCCAGACAACGGAACTGCGCAGCACCTGACCAAGCCCTCCCGCCGCCAGCTCGTCGCGCCGCTCGGACGCGAGGGTGGTCTCGATATACGAGCGCTCGGCCGGCGAGACCCACGACGCTTCCGACGGGTGGTCCGCTACGAATAACCACCACGCGGGCGCGGCGATAAGGAAAGGAAAGATGCCCTCGATAAAGAACAACCAGCGCCAACTCCCAAAGGTCAGGATCCAGCCTGAGAGGGGCGCCGTGATGATCGAGGAGATGGCGATGTTCATCATCCAGAAGCCGTAGGCGCGCGCACGCTCTTTGGCCGGGAACCAGTGGCTGATCAAGACCAGGATGGCCGGCCAGATGCCGCCTTCGGCGACGCCGAGTATGAAACGGACGATGAGCAGTTGCGTAAAGTTCTGTACCAGGCCACTCAGGATGGCGAAGACGCCCCAGATAAGGATCATGATGCCGACAAAACGTTTCGCGCTCCAGTGCTCGGCGAGATGCCCTCCGGGGATCTGCAGGAAGAGGTAGCCGATGAAGAAGATGCCGCCGGCCAGCCCCTCTTCAGCCTTCCCGATATGCAGTGACTTGCCCATGCCGCTGAACGCGAAACCAATGTTCGTCCGGTCCATAAACGAGATGATGTAGACCAAGATGGCGATCGGGATGAGCCGCGTCCAGCGCGCATTGTCCCCACGCGTTTGCCGTAGATTCGTCGAGGCTGACGTTGCCATGATCTCTTCTCCTTTCCTGTACACTCCACATCATTAGTCATTGTGTGTGATCGGCCCCGTCCCCGGCGGCGCCTTCGACTTCGCCCAGGACGCCCCTATCCCGCTATCCAACCTCGCGCAGGTAGGCCAGCCGGACGGCCTCGTCCTTGAGCAGATCGCCGGCTGGACCCTCCAGCGCCAACTGCCCGGTCTGTAGGACATAGCCGCGGTGCGCGATGGAAAGGGCCATGCGGGCATTCTGCTCGACCAGCAGGACGGTGGCGCCGCGGCGGTTGATGTCGCGGATGATCGAGAAGACCTGCTGCACGATGATCGGAGCCAAGCCCAACGACGGCTCATCGAGCAGCAGCAGCGCCGGCTTGGACATCAAGGCGCGGCCGATGGCCAGCATCTGCTGCTGGCCGCCGCTGAGGCTCCAGCCAAGCTGCTTGCTCAGACGCCGTAGATCGGGGAAAAGCTCCATCACCTGGTCGAGTTGCGCCCGCACCTCGCCCTTCGGCAAGCGGCCGTTCGAGCAGCCCAACAGCAAGTTGTCCCGCACGTTGAGGCCGGGGAAAATATGCCGGCCCTCGGGCACATGTGCGATCCCGCGCCGCACGATCGATTCGGCCGACGCCCGGTCGATGCGCTGCCCCTGAAAGGTGATCGTGCCCTGGGAGGGATGCAACAGGCCGGAGATGGTGCGCAGGGTCGTCGATTTGCCGGCGCCGTTGGCCCCGAGCAGGGCGATGATCTCACCCTCACCCACCACGAGTGATACGCCGGAGAGGGCCTGGATGGCGCCGTAGCTGGCGACGATGTCGGTCAGGCGCAGCACGGGCTCGCTCATGACGCCGCTACCTCGGTCAGCTCCGTCCCGAGATACGCGTCAACCACGTCTTTATTAGTCATGATGTCCTGCGGCACGCCATCGGCGATCTTCCGGCCGAAATTGAGCACCGACATGCGCTTGGAGACCTCCGTCACCAGCGACATGTCGTGCTCCACCAAAAGGATGGTGAGCCCCCTTTCGTGCAGTCGTTTGATCAGCGCGATTAACGCGCCTTTCTCGGCGGGGTTCATCCCGGCGCCGGGCTCGTCGAGGAGCAGGAGGCTGGGCTCGCCGGCCAGGGCGCGGGCGATCTCGACCAGCCGCTGGTGCCCGTAGGGCAGGTTCTTCGCCAATTCGTCGCTCCGATGCGCCATGTCGACAAAGTCCAGGGCGGCCAGCGCCTGTTGGCGGGCGTCCCGTGACGTGCTCCCCACGCCGCGCCGGTAGCGCAGCGTGTCGGCGCCGATCATCACGTTTTCCAGCACGGTCAGATCCTTGAAGAGCCGGATGTTCTGGAAGGTCCGCGCCATGCCCGCCGCGGCGATGCGATGCGGCGCCAGGTTCTGGATGGGCCGGCCACGGAACAGGATGCGTCCACCGGTCGGCGTGTAGATCGAGTTGAGCAGGTTGAGCAGGGTGCTCTTGCCCGACCCGTTGGGCCCGATCAAGGCATGCACCTCCCCCGGCTGCACCGCGACGTCGACCGCGTCGACGGCGCGCACCCCACCGAAGCGCTTGGTCAGGCCCTCGGTGCATAGGAGCGGACCCGTGGCCGCCGCGAGGGGCGGCGCCACGACCAGCGGCTCCGCCTCAGTAACCGTCGTGGGGGCCGCCGGCCCGGTGATCCGACGCGCCAGGCGCGCGAACAGTCCCCAGATCCCCTCCGGTAGGAAGACCATGACCAGGATCACCACGAGACCGTAGATGGCCAGGTAGACGCTGCCGGGGATGCTGCGCAGGAGCTGCGGGAGGATGGTCAGGCCGATGGAGCCGAAGATACTCCCGACGACCCACTGGGCGCCGCCCAGCAGCACCATAGTGAGGAAGAGCACCGACTGCGAGAAGTCGAAGGTATCGGGACTGATGTACATCGAGCCCACCGCATACAGGCCGCCGCCCAGGCCGCCCAAGGCCGAGCAGATCGCGAAGGCGGCCACCTTGATGTGGAAGGTCGGAACGCCGATCACCTCGGCGGCCAACTCGTTCTCGCGCACCCCCTGCATCGCCCGGCCCCAGCGCGACCGCTTCAGGGCCATGACCGCCAGGGCCACGACGAGCAGGATGGCCAGGGTGAGATACAGGAAATTGCGGTCAATCATCATATCGATCGGGCCGGCGAGCGGGCGCAGGATACCGGTCACGCCGTCGGGGCCGCCCGTGAGGGCCGTCCAGTTGCTGAGCACCACCGTCACGATGACCTGGAAGCTGATCGTCACCATGGCCAGGTAGTGGCCGGAGATACGCAATGTCACCAGGCCCAGCGCCAGGCCCAACGCGCCCGAGACCAGGATGGCGGCGACGAGGGCGATCCAGAAGTCGAGGTTCGCCTTGGTCGTTAGTAAGGCGACCGTGTAGGCCCCGATGCCGTAGAAGGCGCCCTGAGCCAGCGAGATCTGCCCGGTATAGCCCAGCACAACCGTGAGGCCCAGCGTGGCGATCGCATAAGTCGCGGCGAGGATGAGGTTGGTCGTCCAGTACCCGTTGAGGAACTGCGGCGCGACGATCGCCAGGACGACGAGGACCACGCCTCCCCCCAGCGCGCCCATGGTGGCGCGTGACACCGGGCGCCGCGCCAACGGCGCGCTTCGTACGGACATAGGCTTTTCCTCCCGCCTTACGCTTTCTCGGCAATCTTTTCGCCCAGGATGCCCTGGGGACGCACGATTAGGATAACGATCAACAGCACGAACCCGTAGGCGTCACGGTACGGGGCCGAGATGTAGGCCGCGCCAAAGCTGTCGGCCAGCCCTAACAGCAGCCCGCCGATGATGGCGCCGGCGATGCTGCCGAAGCCGCCGATGATGCTGGCGGCGAAGGCTTGCAGCGCGATGGAACTGCCCATGCCCACGCTCACGAAGATGATCGGCCCGACGAGCACGCCGGCGATCCCGCCCAGGGCCGCGCTATAGGCAAAGGTGAACGCGATCATCACGCCCACCGGGATGCCGAGCAGGCGCGCCATCGTTATATCCTGGGCTGTCGCCTGCATCTTCTTGCCCAGGAGCGTGCGCTCGAAGAAGAGGTACTGCAGGACGATGAGCGCGATGGTGAGGACGAAGATGGTCAGGTATTGGTAGCTGATGAACACGCTGCCCAGATAGAGCCCGCCGCTGCCGAAGACCGTGGGGAGTTGCTGCGGCTCCGGCCCGGCGATGGTCAGCACCCCGTTTTCCAGCAGAATCGAGGCGCCGATGGTGCTGATGATCACGGGCAAGTAGGAGCGGTAGCGCAGCGGATAGTAGACACCGAACTGGAATAGCACCCCGAAGAGGGCCATCACCACGATGGTGAGGCCGAAGGCGAGGAGGAAAGGGACATGCCACGCCAGCGTCAGCAACACCATCGCATAGGCGCCGATCATGGCGAAGTCACCCTGCGCGAAGTTGACGACATTGACGGCGCGGTAAATCATCACGAAGCCAAGGGCCACGAGCGCGTAGACAGAGCCCAGGCCCAGGCCCGTGACCAGGATTTGCAGAGGATAGGCCAACCCAGACATCTGGTCTCTCCACTTCAACGGTCGCGGCATCCGGTGGATAGGGGCCGCGCTGTGCCGCCTATCCACCGGATGCCGCTCAACCACGAGGTTGTCGATTGACACGCCGACGCATCGGCCCCACCTACCCTATTAGAGATGATGCGACTCAAAGTGGAGCACCTTGATGATGTGCAGGCTTCCCTTAAGGTTCTGGACAATCGTGTACTGGTGCAGCCCGTCGCCGTTTTGGTCGAAGTTGTACAGCCCCTCCACGCCGGTATAGCCCTGGAGGTGCAGGATGCCGGTGCGGATCGCGCTCGGGGCGGTTCCGGCCTTGCGCATCACGATGGACAGGAGGGTGAGGGCATCGTAGACGTAGCCGCTATAAATGTCGGCCTGGACATGGTACGCGGCCTGGTACGCCTTGTTGAAGGCCGCGTTGACCGGGTTCTGCCCCACCGCGAAGTCGGTGGCCCCGTAGGTCCCGTAGAGGAGCGAGCCGCCAAGACGGCGCGCGGTCACGCTGGTCAGCGAGGGCGAGCCAGCCCACGTCACACGCACGCCGAGTTGGTGCATCGTACGCGCCATCAGCACACAGTCCTCGTCGTAGGTGCAGTAACTAACCAGGGAGTCGGCGCCCGACTTCTTGATCGCCAGCGCCTGCGTCGTCAGGTCGGCGTCGTGGTTGTTGTAGCCCTGGTCGGTCACCGGGGTGAGGTGATAGGCCGTGAGCGCGGTGGTCAACTGCGCATCGCCGCCCGCGCCAAAGGCGTCGGTGGAGTGGAACACGGCGACCTTCTTCAGATGCAGCGTGTTGGCCACGAAGGTGGACAGCGCCTCGGCCGAATAGGTATCGTTGGGCCGGGTGCGGAAGACCCACGGGTCGCCCTCGTGCGTGAGCTTGGGCGCCGTCCCGCCCATCATGACGGGGATACCTTGCCGCTCAATGTACGGGGTGATGGCCTGCACCTCGGTGCTGCGGATCGGCCCGATAATGGCCGTGATATTGCCGGCCTGGACGAGGCGTTGGAACGCGGAGACCGTGCCGGCGTTCGTCGTCTGGTCGTCGACGATCTCCAGGTTGAGGGGCCGCCCGTTAACCCCGCCGTGCGCGTTGATCTGGCTGACGGCAAACTTGGCGCCGTTGATCTTAAAGAGGCCCGTCGCCGCGCCAACGCCAGTCTGCGCGACGATCAGTCCGATGTTGATGGGTGAGCCAGCGGCCGGCGGCGCCGGTAGGCTATGGGCGCTGGCTGAAGAAAAGAGAGTGGTCGCCGCCAGGCTCGCGCCAAGCGCGACCGCTCCGACACGCCGTTGTACGCTCATTGGATGCTCCTTTGATTCATTGACGATGACGCAATAAAACCAGTGCTGACCGTATACCCAGGATCACCATCCAACCCGTTCTGTGTCCCCGTACCCCCTTCCCCCGCCATCACGGGGCCAGCGGACGCGTCCCCGCGTGCCACCGGATGCCGGGCGTGAATCTTGCGCCTAGTATTGCAGAAGCTCTCATGTTTGTCAACAAGCGCGCAAAAGGCGTCAGCGCCGGGCGGCCTCGCCGGCCATCCGTGCGGCCAGGGTGATGGCCGTGACGAGGCTGCCGGCGTCCGCGACCCCTTTGCCCGCGATGTCGAAGGCGGTGCCGTGATCGACCGAGGTGCGCAGCAGCGGGAGGCCGGCCGTCACGTTCACGCCGGCCTCCAGGCCGAGCACCTTCATCGGCCCGTGCCCCTGGTCGTGGTACTGCGCGATCACCAGGTCGAAATCACCGCGGCGCGCGCGGAAGAACACCGTATCGGCGGGTAGCGGCCCGTGCACGTCGATGCCCCGCGCGCGCATATGTTGAACGGCCGGGGTAATCTCCCGCTCCTCCTCACCCTCGCCGAAGAGCCCGTTCTCCCCCGCGTGGGGGTTGAGGCCGCAAACGGCGATGCGGGGGGTGGCGATGCCGATGCGCTGCATCAACTCGGCCCCGATGCCGATGACCGTCTCCACGCGCTCCCGTGTGACCAGGTCGATCGCCTTGCGTAGCCCCACATGGGTGGTCACATGGGCCACGCGCAAGTCGGGTCCCATCAGCACCATGGCGAAATCCTTTCGCCCGGTCAACTCGCCCAGCAGTTCGGTGTGCCCCGGGTAGAGATGCCCGGCTGCGTGCAGCGCCTCCTTGTTGAGCGGCGCGGTGCAGATGGCGTCAAGCGCGCCGGCCTGCGCCAGCTCCACCGCGCGGACCACGTAGTGGTAGGCCGCATCCCCCGCGGGGGCCGAGACCCGCCCCAGCGGCAGGTCCGCCAGCGCCTCGCCCGTTTGCACCACGAACACCCCGCGCGCTCCTACCGGCGCGTCGGAGGGAGATGAGACGACGGTTATGGGGATCTGCTGTCCCAGCAGGTCCGCCGCGCGGCGCAATTGGCCGGCATCGCCGATCACAATCGGCCGGCAGCGCTCCCAGACGGCGTCCTCCCGCAGCGCCTTGATGATGATCTCGGGGCCAATCCCCGCCGGGTCGCCCATAGTGACGCCAATACGCGGCTGGCCGCCGTCGTGTCCATTATCCCCTGTCATCGTCTCGTTCCTCCATGTCTCCCTGTAGTAGCGTGACTGCCCGCGCCAACGTATCCTGCCCGCCGAATCCTCCCGCCTTGGTGACGACATACAGGCGGCTATCGGTCGTCCGGCCAATCGGCACGCCCGGCGCCACCGCGCCCACGACCTTCAGGCCCGGCGACCCGAGGCGCAGCAAGGCCGCGCGCGCCGTATCGCCACCCGTACAGATGACTCGCTCCAGCCCCATCTCGGCCTGGAGCACAGCGGCTGTAACCGCGCCGAGCCACGCGGCGATGCGCGCGCCGGCCCACCCAGGCCCGTGGCCGGCCGCGCGCCATAGCTCCGCCAACTCGCGCCGCGTTTCCTCCGACGCACTCGTCGAGAGCACGCAATGGCCACCCTCTCGTACGATGCCCACGCACCGCTCGACCACCTCGTCGATCGAGACCTGCCCCCGGACAATGCCGGCCGGGTGGCAGGAGACCAGTGTGGTACGCGGCAGGGTCAGCAGCGCCGCCATCTGCCCGCGCGAGGCCGCATGCAGGCTGCCCACCACCACGACGACGGGGCGCCATCCACCCGAGGCCGCCCCCGCCACGGGTACGCGCCTGGTCGGCGCGGTCCGCCGCGCCGTCGCGCGCGCCAGCGCCCCGGCTAGCCCAGCCGAGCCAACCCACAACACGTCACTGTCGAGACCCACACGGTCGACCCAGCGCGTCAGGTCGGCATCCGTTGCCGCGTCGACGACGACAATGCCACGCCGCACGGGCTGCCCCAGCTCGTCAGGCCGCCGCACCTCCGCGATCGGCAGCCGCGTCTGCCTCCCCAGCGCCTCGGCCACGCGCGACGAGGCCGCTCCACCGTACGGATCGACGGCGATCAGCGCGGCCATGAGATCCTGGCCACGCACGCGGACGCGGCCGCCAACCACCGTCCGGCCCTGAGCCGGGAAAGCCGGGCAGACCACGGCCACGGACGCCCCGCAGGCCGCCAGCATCGCCTCAATCTCCGCCCCGCAGTTACCGCGCAGCGTCGAGTCTATTTTCTTGTAGAAGCGCGTGACCCCGCCACGATGCAGCGCATCGACCGTGGCCGCGACCGCCCGGCCGGCCGCGGCCGGCGGCAGGCTCCGCGTCGCCGTATCGACGGCCACGACGCGCGCATCGCTCACCGTCCGCAGGGCCGCAGGCCGCGGCGCAAGCGGTCCAAGGAGGATGTCTGCATCGAGGCCGTGTTCCCAGAAAGCCAGGGCCGTATCGGCCGCGCCGGTCAGGTCATCGGCGATCACGCCTATGCGTTCATCCGTCGTCGTCTCCTCCTCCCCCGGATTACCCGATCATCACGTCAATCCCGCGTTCGCGCAGGCGCGCCACCACCACCGGCGCCACGCCGTCGTCGGTGACCACGGTGTCGATTTCTTCGAGCGCGATAATGGGCGTAAAGGAGCGCAGGCCAAACTTACTGTGGTCGGCCAGCACGACCACGCGCCGGGCCGCGCGCGCCATGAGTGTTTTCACACGAGCCACCTCGATGTTTGTCTCGCTCGCCCCCTCGTCGTCGAGCGCGTGAACGCCCAGGAAGGCAACGTCGACGTGCAGGCCCGCGAGCATCTCCGCTGGCGCCGCGCCGCCGAGGGTGTAGTGTCCCTGGCGCAGCGTCCCTCCCGTCACCACTAGGGCCGCCACACTACGGCTATCGGTGAGGGCGTGAGCGATGGCCACATCGTTGGTCACGATAGTCAGGTCGCGGCGCCCGGTCTCGAGCGCACGGGCCAGCTCTAGCACCGTCGAGCTGGAATCAAGGATGAGGCTTTGCCCATCCTGCGCCAATGTCGCGGCGGACAGCCCGATACGGCGCTTTTCGGCGCGCATGGAGAGCGCCTGCAGGCTGTGATGGGGCTCGGCCGTCGTGGGCGCCTCCTGGACCACGGCGCCGCCGTGACTGCGCCGCAGGTAGCTCTGGCGGCTCAGCATGTCCAGGTCGCGGCGGATGGTGGCCGGCGACACCTTGAGCGCCTCTTCCAGCTCAGGAATCGAGACGGCGCCGTGCTTCTTGACCAGGTCGAGGATGAACGAGCGCCGGGTCGCAGGGATCATGGGCTCCCCTATCTTCAGCCGCGACTGAGCACTTTTTGTTGTTTTTCGACGCTAATGATCACTTATGCAAGGATAGCCTCCGGCCACCGCGCTGTCAATAGGGCCCTGCAGTGGCACAGTCTGTGCTAGCCGATCCAGCCGTCGCTGGATGCCGTGCTCGACCACGATGCGCTCCCGCGCGAAGGCCCTATCCGGATAGCCTACACTTTGGGTGGAACGACGGAGGATAGAGCGGCGCGCAATGTACAATAGGGCAAGACGGCGGATTATGAGTGACGTTGGCATCCCTCTCGCCGTCACACTACCGCTCAAGAGTGACGCCAACGCGACGGTGGATCAGATTCAGATCGCGGCCCAGGCCGTCACGAGCAGGGGAAGGCGCCCATGATTCGCGTGTTGCTGGCCGAAGACCAGGGGACTGTGCGGGATGCCCTGGCGATCCTACTCGGGTTGCAGCCCGACATCGAGGTCGTTGCCACGGTGGCGCGGGGCGACGAGGTCGTCGGGGCTGCGGTCGTGGCGCGGCCGGACGTCGCCCTGCTGGATATCGAGATGCCGGGACTGACCGGTCTGGAAGCGGCGGCGCAACTGCGCGACCGCCTCCCATCATGCAAGGTACTCATCCTGACCACCTTCGGGCGGCCCGGCTACCTGCGCCGAGCCATGGCGAGCGGGGTGGTGGGCTTCCTGGTCAAGGAGGCGCCGGCGGCCCAACTGGCGGTGGCCATCCGGCGGGCCATGGCCGGCGAGCGCGTGGTCGACCCGGCGCTCGCCACGGCAGCGCTTAGCGAGGGTGATAGCCCCCTCACCGAGCGAGAGCGCGACGTGTTGGCGGCGACGGCGCGCGGGCAAAGCATCGCCGAGATTGCCCGCGCGCTGTATCTCACCGAAGGCACCGTGCGCAACTATCTCTCCGAGGCCATCCAAAATTTGGGCGCGCAGAATCGGGTCGAGGCCGCGCGCATCGCGGAGCAGCAGGGCTGGTTGTAACAGCCACGCGCCACTATTGACCGCATCGAGTACATTAGCAGAGTGCCCCCATTAGCGGCGCTCGCGGTCACTCCGCTGGGGGCAGGTCGTCGTTGAGCGCATCGGCGATGGCCTGCTCCAGCGACATGACCTGCCCCTCCGCCCACGCCGCCGCGAATCTCTCCTTAGCGAGGTGAGCGCGGGCCATGACGACGTAACGTGCGTGCGCTGCCTCTTCGATAGGTGGCAGTGGATGGCTGAGCGCCGCGCGGAGTCCCTCGACGGCCCCCCACAGCCGCGCCGCTCGTTCCGCCGCGCCCCGCGCCGCCGCCTGCGCTAACTCGTCGAGCGCGTCGCACGCGGTCATCTTATCGCCCACCTGCTGGCACAGCGTCAGGCTTTCTTTTTGCAGGACCCGCGCCCGCGTCTGATCGCCCCGCAGCAGCGCCGCCACGCCCAGGGCGTGTAGCGTGACGGCGATACCATCCTTGTCCCCCATCGCGCGGCGCAGCGCCAGGCTCTCCTCAAGGAGGCTAGTGGCCCGCGCATGATCGCCCCAGCGAAGCACGGCTGCCCCCAGCAGGGTGAGCGCCAGGGCCGTCCCACGTTTGTCCCCCATCTCACGCCACAGGGCCAGGCTTTCTTCTTCGACGCCTGCGGCACGCGCATAGTCGCCTTGATGGAGCAACACGTTGCCCAGGTTGGCCAGAGCCAGCGCGACGCTCGCCGGGTCGTTGACCCGACGGAACAGGGCAAGGCTTTCCTCGAAGAGGGTGGAGGCGCGCGCATAGTCGCCCCGATACAGCGTTGTGTTGCCCATATTGTTGAGGACTTGAGCGGCCCCACGTATGTCGCCGGCCGCGCGCATCAGCGTCGCGCCGCGCGCGAAGTAGGACATGGCGCGCGCGAAATCGCCCTGCTCCATCGCCGCCAGGCCCAAGCCGTTGCAGGAGTGGGCGATGATCCCCGTGTCCTGGAGCGCTTCAGCCAGTTCACGGCTGTCGTTCAGGAGCGCGGCGGCCTGCGCGTAATCGCTCTGGAGGTAGGCCAACGCTCCGGCCCGCAGCAGCGCCCTTGCCCGTATGGTCGGGGGCGCTGCGGTCCCGTGGTCCAGCGCGGATTGCAGCCACTGGCACCCCTCGCTCAGGTGACCGCGCGCGCCCCAAAACGCGCAGAGGGCGGTGGCGAGCCGCAATGCCTCCGCTGCCATGCCCGTGTCCAGCGTCCAGGTGAGCGCCGCGCGCAGGTTGTCGTGCTCCTCGTCCAGCAGCTTGAGCCATGTGGCCTGCTCCGCTCCCTTCAGCTCAGGCTCCGCCGTTTCGGCGAGCACCAGGTAGTAGGCGACGTGCGCGCGCCTGGTCGCCTCCTCCTCACCGCTCGCCGCCAGCCGCTCCTGCGCATACTCGCGCAGCGTTTCTAGCATGCCCAGGCGTCCGTCGCCTTCGATCCCCTCCTCGGACCGCAGCAAGCTTTGCTCCACCAGCACGCCTACCCCGTCCAGGATACGCGCGCGCCGCCCTTTGCTCGTGTCGCAGACCTCCTCCGCCGCGTGGAGCGTGCAGCCGCCCACGAAGACGGACAGCCGCCGGAAGATAGCTTGCGCGTCCGCAGGTAGGAGGTCATAGCTCCAGGCGATGGCGTCGCGCAGCGTGCGTTGCAGCGCCGGCAGATCACGCGGCCCCTCGGTTAGCACGTCCAGCCGCTGTCCCAAGCGCGCCAGTAACGCCTGTGGCGGCAAGACCCCGCTGCGCGCCGCCGCCAGCTCGATCGCCAGCGGCAGGCCGTCCAGCCGCTGGCAGAGCGCGGCGACCGCGCCGGCGTTGGCGTCCGTGAGCGCAAAGCTGGGCTTGACCGCCCGCGCGCGCTGGAGGAAAAGCGTCACCGCTGGGACGTGCGCCAACGTCTCCAGGGACGGGAGGCGCGCCGGGTCGGGTGTCGCCAGGGGCGGTACCGAGAACTGCTGCTCGCCCCGTACGCGCAGCGCGGCGCGGCTCGTCAACAGCAACACGACCCGCGGGCAGGCCGTTAACACCTCCATCAGGAAGGGCGTGGCCGTGGCGACATGCTCGACGTTGTCGAGCACGAGCAGGATCTGCTTGGGGCGCAAGCAGGTCATGATACTCTCGCGCAAAGCTTGGGCGGGGCTTGCGCGCAGGCCCAGCGCCCGTGCGAGCGCCAAGGCGACCAGCGCGGCGGCGCGCAGCGGGACGAGGTCGATGAAAATCACGCCGTCGGCGTACTGCTCGCGCACAGTCGCCGCGACCGCCAAGGCGAGGCGCGTCTTGCCCACCCCACCCGGACCGGTCAGGGTGAGCAACCGCGCGCCCTCGGCGTGGAACAAGTGCGCGACGGCGGCGACCTCGTGCTCACGCCCGATCAAGGGCGTGAGCGGGACCGGGAGGGACGGCATGGCGGGTGTCTCAACGGAGTGCGCTAGGGGCGTGGGCGGGCCGCGCCGGCGCGGTACCGTCTCTTCCAGCGCCGCGCGTTCGGGCGGCTCTAACCCAAGCGCCTGGGTCAGGAGGGCGACGGTGTCCCGGCGTGGGGTCTGTTTGAGCCCACGCTCCAGGTCGCTGACGGCGCGCGCAGAGAGGCTAGCGCGCTCGGCCAGCGCTTCCTGAGTGAGGCCGGCGGCAAGACGGTAGCGCTTGAGCAGTGCGCCGAAGGAGGATGTTTGTAGCGCCATGAGGCCTGCCCTCCCGCGCGACACGGCCACGGTGGCGGGCGGTCCGGTCACGCTACACATCACCATATCATGCCATCGGGTGCGCCATGGACCGTCCTGTACCGCACGCAGGCGCAATCGTGTGGGTCAATCGTGTGGGTTGTGTGTGGACGGGGCGACGACGCGGGTGTACAGTAGGCTTGGACCGTCAAGCGTTAGTACTTTACGAGTGACATTGATCGCAAAATGCGCACAAGTTTGGTTTCGGCTTGGCCGAGTTAGGGTAGCGCACTGTGGGAGAGACAGAAGGCGGCAACGTTTGTTAGGAGGTAGTCAGACCATGACGCGAAGAATGATCAGCTCAGCACTGCTGGCGCTGCTTGTGTCCCTGGGGTCAGGCGCATGGCCGGCGCTGGCGGCGCGCGTGCTCTCTGCTCACCATGTGCGTCGCGTACCGCTGGAAAGCGTACCGCTCGCCGGGAGCAAGAATAGCGAGGTGCTGACCTCGGCCAACCCCGGCCACTTTGCAGGCCAGGCCATCAACGCTGGGCTCCAGTTCAACGTGCCCGACTCGTACGCCCTGTACACGCTCGGTGGCCGCTACGCCACGCTCGCCGGTACCGTGTTCGACGACGATGGCGCCAGCGGCAATGATACTACCTTCGTGGTCGTGGACATGAGCGCGCGGGTCCCGCGCGTGCTCTATCAGACCAATCTATCGGGGAACCTGCGCGTCGGCTTCCAGGTCGCGGTGCGCGGCGTCAACCGCCTGGCGCTCGAGCAAACGCACCCCGGCGGGGGGCCCCTCGACGTCCTGGCCACGCTGACCCTGGGCCGCCATGTGCCGGTCGTGGTCGTGCGGGGCACGCCGCTGGAAAGCCTGCCCGCGCTCAACAGCAGCGATAGCACGCTGCTGACCCCTGACAAGCCGGGGCACACCGATGGAGTGCTCATCATGCACGGCGTCCAGCTCGACGGCGACGGCGCCTACGCCCAGTACGCGCTGACCGGCCGCTACCGCGTGCTCACCGGCGCGTTCTATAACGACGACCAGAGCAATGGTACCAACGCGGCCCTCGCCATCGTGGATACGAGCGGGCGAACGCACCGGGTGCTCTTCCATGCGACGATCTCGCTGAGCGACCGCCGGTCCTTCCAGGTCGCGGTGCGCGGGGTGCGCCGCCTGACGGTCGAGGAGGCCCAGCAGGGTGCGCCGACCATCGACGTCGTCGCCAGCGTCGACTAACAACCTATCCCGAAACCTGCCTGCACCAGGCGGAGATATAGGGTTTGGGGATAGGCAGTAAGTCAGCAGCCGGTAGTCAGCAGTCAGTAGGTAGAGGCGCTCCCCGAGATGGGGTAGCCTGCCTTCTTCCCGATTCCACCGACGACCGGCGTGATGCGATGGGCCGGGGTGCGGCCGGCCCATCCAGCCCAGCCAGCCCATCCGGCCGCACCAACCATAGGCATGCTCCCACGGAGCAGGCCTGGTGTCTTGAGGTGCGGGGACCGTCGTACAAGCTGTTCATCGACGGCGTCTTCGTCCTCGCCGGACGAGAAGCCACGTTTCTATTCCGGCCTGACCAGCGGGTGGGGCTGACGGCCGATGGGTGCAGCATCAGCGTCAGTCGCTTCAGAATCCTGGCCCTATGACGCGCGGGAGGCCGCAGGATGATCAGCAGCACAGAGAGCCGCCGTTCGTGATGGAAAACAGGATCAGCAGCAAGAACAGCGCCGGGAACGAGAGCATCAAGAGGACAGCGATGTGTTATCGTCATAGGCCTGCTGGAGATAGGGTATGGGGAGCGCTGCGCGCGGCGCTGGTAAGCGGCGTCCTGGCCGTCCTGGCCGTGGCCCCACGCTATGGAGCGCGGACGTCTCTTGAGGTGGGAGGACGGCCTATCACGATGGCAGCACGGCTGGGCCAGTATAGGAGCGCGGCCAGCTACGGGAGCGCGGCCGGGTCCAGCGCTCTGCCGCGGCTCCGCCCCTCCCCCTCGAGCGCCGCGCTCTCCGTGGGTCGGGAGTACGTGGCGGCGGGGCGGGGCGGGGTGCGGAGCTTGGGCGCCACCGATGCCCCATGCCCGGACGTGGCCATCTATGGCGCGCGTGGCTCGGGCGAAGACTACCTGGCTTCCCAGGCGGGGATGGGGCCAACTGTCGCCAAGGTGTCGGACCGTCTCCTGCACGGGCTGCCCCCGACCATGCGCGTCCTCCAAGTCGGGCTCACCTATCCAGCGGTCACAGCCGCGTCGGCCATCGTGGGCAACTCCGCCACGTACAAGAACCGCGTCAGTTCCGGCGCCGAGACCCTGGCGCACTGGCTAGGTCAGGACGTTACCCGCTGTCCGCACGTCAAGATCGTGCTGATCGGGCTCAGTCAAGGCGCCAATGTGCTCGAGTACATGCTCACCGCCGCGCCACAGCCGACGCCCGTGACCCGACGGACCGCGGCCATCCTGCTCTACGGCGATCCGGTTCGTCAGCCCGGCAAGAGCTACAACGTCGGCCCGCCCGATGCGCGCGGCGCCCTTGTGTCTCCTGGCTTACAACCGCCCACCCCGAATAACGTCACGCCGAGCATCCCACCGTACCTGGCCGGGGCGACCCAATCGTACTGCCTGGCGCACGATCCCATCTGCGGGTTCACCACGGACAACTTCCTCCATCACCTGAACGTGCACAGCACCTATGGGCAGTCACCCTATGTGGCCGCAGGCGCCGCCTTCGCCGTGGCGCACCTGCTCCCCGCGGTGGGGCCCGGACAGAGCAGCGGTGGGAGCCTGACGCGCACGGTGAGCGTCCCCGGCGCCGCCAACATCTTCGGCGCCGGGCATGCCGTCCCGCCCGATCCCGGCGGCTACCACCTCAAAAGCGGCCATGGCGGCGGCACGCTCCCCCCGGCAGCGCCGTTGCCCACGGGGGTGGATCGGGTGCTCACCATCTCCGCGACGGGAGGGGTTAGTTGCGATCCCGGCGCCGCGCTCAATGGCCCGGACGGCGGCTGTGGCGGATCGACGGATATCAACTCGTATGGCGGGATCGCCGGCATCGTCGATGGGCAGAGCGCCTTCTTCCTCATGGGGGTCTTTCTCGGCCCCACGGAACCGCACGACCCCGCGCCGCCGCGCCTGAATTTCTCATCCGACGCCCTCGGCCAGAACTTTGCCCGCCTGACCCCGGCCATCGGGCAGACGTTCTTCATTGGCGATGGGATGACCGGCACGGGAACGGGCGCCCGGCAGCAGTTCGTCGTGCCGGCCGGGGCCACGCGGCTGTTCCTGGGCTTCGCAGATACGGTCGGCTTCCATGGCGCCGCGGGCTGGTACGACGACAACCGCGGGCAGTTGAGCGTCATGCTGCGGGTCCAGCCCGGCGCATCTGGCGCCAGTTTCCCTCAGAGTTCTGGTCCGTCGGCAGGCCAGGTGGCCGCCTATGCCCGCACCGTCCTGGCCGATCACCCCGTCTCCTAACTGGCCGGGTGACGGCTCGGCCCGTGATGCTGCGGACGGCAACACGGGGATCCTGGTTGGCGATACGACGGCGGCGAACTTCTTTACGGCGAGTCCGCTTGGCCAGGTGTTCAGCTTCGACGGCGCACACCGCTACGTCGACATCGGCAACCCAGCTAACCTCCGTTTGGGGACCAACCTCACGCTGGAAGCCTGGGTCGATCCAGCGGTCGCGCCGAGTGCGGGGAGGGGGTGTGGCATCTTCGCCGTGGTGACGAAGTGGGGGCAGAACGCCGGCGCCGATGCCTACGGTCTGTGGGTGTCCGGTGGCCAGGCGCTCGGAGCCGTCGGCGTGCGCGGGGTGAGCGAGATCGGCTTCGAGGGCGGCAGCGTCCCGGTCGGCCAGTGGAGCCATGTCGCCATGACCTACGAGCGCGCCAGCGGCCAGGCCATCCTCGATGTCGATGGACGGTCGGTGGCGACGGTTCGCATCCCCGATGGAGTCACCGCCTCCTCGCTACACGTTGAGATCGGCTAAGGAGGATTCGTCCTGCCCACGCTACTTCCACGGGTCGGTGGCCCAGGTCGCGATCTACGATCATGCGCTCTCGGCCCAACAGCTCCTGGCCCACTACCAGACCGGCCTGTCGGGGGGTGGAGCACAGTCCGGTACGAGCGGTGGGAGCACCGGAGGCGATGACAACTCGCCCTCCATTCCCTGGCGCTATGCACAGCCCTTCGACGCGATTGAAACGTTCGAGTTGGACCATGTGACGGCCTTGAACGAGATACATCAGGCGACGGGCGGCGCGACGATCGTGTTGGAGTCATCGTATTGCTTGAACTCAACCCAGTTCACGATTGATGGGCACGACGATTGGGCAGGCCGCGCCGAACTCAACCCGCTGCATTTCAATGAGACGGGGCCGTTTCATCCCAATCATGAAGGGCATCAGGACATCGCTGACCGCGCCTCAGCCACTCTGCAAACGCTGTTCGCGCAGGGCGGCTGAGACCAGCGGATGTTCCCTCGCCCTTGTTGCCCCTTGTCACGGCAGTCCGTGCTGGGGCAAAATACAGTGGACGGGTCCCTGGGGTGCGCGCTCCTGGTCGTGTGAGCGAGACACGACTAGCTTCAGCATGCCTCATGTGACCCATTCGTGCCAGGGGGCATCAGCTTCCACGGTTGAGTGGGGTGGTACCTCGTATTGGGGCTAAAGGCGATTAACACAAAGGGATGAAATAATGGCGACAGAGACGATGCAGGCGGTGGTGTGTCACGCGCCGTTCGACTACCGGGTCGAGGAGGTGGCAAAGCCGGAGCCGGGTCCAAGCGAAGTCCTGGTCAAGATTGGCGCGGCGGGCATCTGCGCCAGCGACATCAAGTGCTACACGGGCGGGTCCCTATTCTGGGGCCAGCACGGTGAGGGCGGCTACTGCGAGGCCCCCGTCATCCCCGGCCACGAGTTCGCCGGCACGGTCGCCGCGCTGGGCGAAGGCGCGGCCGACCTACACAACGTGTCGTTGGGCGACACCGTGATCGCGGAGCAGATCATCCCCTGCGGCCAGTGCCGCTTCTGCAAGACCGGCCACTATTGGATGTGCCAAAAACACGACATCTTCGGCTTCAAACGCCAGCGCGCCGAGGGCGCCATGGCTGAGTATATGATCTACCCCGTCAAGTCACGCATCCACCAAATCGACGCGCGCATTCCCATGCAAGAGGCCGCCTATATCGAGCCGCTGGCCTGCGCCATCCACGCCGTCGACCGCGGCGACATCAAGCCGGGCGACACCGTGGTATTGGCCGGAGTCGGCAATATTGGTCTGTGCGCGCTGCAGGCGGCCAAAGCGTTCAATCCCGGCCAACTGGTCGCCCTCGACACGAAGAACGAGCGCCTGGAACTGGCCAAGCGGCTGGGCGCTGACGTCGGTATCAACGTGCTGGAGGAAGACGTGTCCGCCCGCATCAAAGCGCTGACCGAGGGCTACGGCTGCGACGTGTACATCGAAATGTCCGGCAGCGCCAAAGCCCCGCAGCAAGGGCTGGACATGATCCGGCGGCTGGGCACGCTGGTGGCCTTCAGCGTGTGCAACGAGCCAGCCACGATCGATTGGAACATGGTGGGCGACCAGAAGGAGCTCAACATCCACGGCAGCCACCTCGGCCCCTACAGATACCCACGCGCCATCGCGGCCATCGCTGACGGCTCCATCGACGTGAAGAGCCTGATCAGCGCGTCCTACCCGTTGGCCGAGTTCGCCGCCGCCCTCGACGCCGCCAAGGGCGGCGACAATCTCAAGACGCTGCTCATTCCGTAGGCGTCAGGCGTCAGGCGTCAGGTGTCAGTGGCCTTAACGGACTATCAGTAAGTAGCAGATAGCAAGAAACACTGACGCCTGACGCCTCAAACGCAGGAACGGAGACCTTTACTCGCCGCTGCCCTGGCCGCGCAGTTGCTCTAGCTCACGACGCAAGCGCTCGACGTTCTCCTCGGCGCGGCGGCGCCCTTCCGCCTCCTGGCGGCGCCCTTCCGCCTCCTGCTCCGGCGTCAACAACAGGCGGCCATCGGGCGTCTCGGCTTGCACGAACGCGCCCCGCGCCACCAGGTAGAGCCCCAGCACGTCGCTCCACAGCCGCCCCTGCGCGTCCGGCGTCCATGGCTCAAGCGCGCCATTGGCCCCGCGCCGATACCCGTCCAGCGTCGAGGCGTCCCCCTCACGCGGCGTGAACAGCGCGTACTCGCGCACGTCCAGCAGATTGTACGCCTCCAGCTTCTCCTCGTGGTCTCGCCGCTTGCTCGACGGCGATACTACCTCCAGCACGAACGGCGGGAACACGCCCTCCGCCTCCAAGTCGTACGACGTACGCGCCCGCTCCGGTACGAAGGACACGAACGTATCGGGCGCGAGCGTGCGCGTCGTGGGCACGCCCGGCCAGCGGAAATTGATCGGGAGCATCGCGGCCACGTACCAGGCCAACCCCTGTTCGTGGGCGTAGGCGCGCAGGCTCTGCGCGAAGCCGCTGGCCGACCAGAACTGCAAGTCTCCCATCACCATCCAGGGCGCATCCTCCGTATCGTCCGCCAACAGCAGCATGAACAGCCGGTGCTCCTGCTCTCTCGTCAGCGGCGGCTGCCGCCATGGAGTCTGGATCATCGTGTTCCCCTCCCACATTTTGCCGCGCGTAAGCTCATGCTCGTCGAATAGTCTTGCCCCCATTATCCATCATTAGGATCGAGCTATAGGGGGATTGTTCCATTGGACGTTCTGGATCGGGTAGTAGAGGGGCCGTCACGTGGGCAAGCTCGTGCCTATCCCTTCACGGAACCGGCGGCGAGGCCGGCGATGAGTTGGCGCTGCAGGCCGAGATAAATGGCTAGGATCGGCGCGGACGCCATGGCGGCGCCGGCGGCAAAGGTGGCCCAGTTGGTGGCGTACTGCTGATCGACCAGGTGGAAGAGGCCGACCATCACGGTATAGTGGTCCGGCGACTGCAACACCAGGCTGGAGTAGAGGACGTCGGCGTAGGTGCCGGAGAAGTTCCAGATGAACACCGTGACCAGCATCGGCCGGATCAGCGGCAGCGTGATGCGGTAGAAGATCTGGAGCGCCGAGGCGCCGTCAATACGCCCCGACTCGTCGAGTTCGCGCGGAATGCTGTCGATGTAGTTCTTGAGCAGCCAGATCTCGAAGGCGCTGCTGCCCAAAAAGATGAGGATCAAGCCGGGCAGCGCGTCGATGAGGCCCAGGTTGCTCAACAGCGTATAGAAGATGGGCACATTCATCGTGGCTGGAAACACCTGGATGACGAAGATCGCCAACAGCCCATACTTCCGGCCTACGAAACGTAGCCGGCTATAGGCGTAGGCGGCCAGCGTGTTGATCGACAGCGAGATAAGGCCCACCGTCCCGCTGACGATGACACTGTTCTTCATCCAAGTGAAAAAGCCGTTGTCGATAACATCTTTGTAGTGCTGCATGGTGATGTTGCGCGGGATGAGATCAGCCGAGAAAGCGGAACTGCCCGGCGAAAGCGAGTCCGTGACGACCCAGATCGCCGGCAGGAGGGTGAGGAAGCAGATGACGATCAGCACGACCCGCGTCAGCCAAGGGCCGCGCTCACCCCCACGCCGACGTCGTGTGTGTGCGACGGCCGCGGGGGTAGCGTGCGTGACGCCGGGGGTAGTGGCGCTCATGCTTGCATCTCCTTGAGGGAACCGGTCAACCAAAAGCCGATGACGCTGAGGACGCCGGTGATGACAAAGATGATGATGCCCAGCGCCGCGCCGTAATCGAAGCGGTGAAACTGTAACGTCAGGTTATAGATGAGCGTCGAGAGCACGTCGGTCGTGCCCGCGAAGGGTGTATCGGTGCGCGGCGGGTTGCCCCGCGTCAACAAGTAGATGATATTGAAGTTGGTCATGTTGAAGGTGAAGGTGCCAAGGATCGCGGGCGTGGTCACGCGAAAGACGAGGGGCAGGGTCAGGGCGCGCAGCTGCTGCAGCTTGGTCGCCCCGTCGACGGAGGCCGCCTCGTAGATGTCGGCTGGGACGGCCTGTAGGCCGCCAAGGCATACGATCATGAGGAAGGGGAAGCCCAACCAGAGGTTGACCATGAGGATGGCCGCCCGCGCCGCGGTCGGGTCGGTCAGCCAGGGGATCGAGGGCAGATGGAGCGACGTAAGGACCGAGTCGACCGCGCCGAAGCTCTGGTTGAGCAGTCCTTGCCAGACTAAAGTGCTGATGGCCGACGGTATGGCGTAGGGGACGATCAGCAGGGTGCGGTAGATGGCGCGTTCGGGCAGGCGTGGGTTGTTCAGCAGGACGGCAAGCACGAAGCCGACGGCATAATTGAAGATGGTGGTCAGGGCCGCGAACGTGACAGTCCAGACGAAGACGGGGAGAAAGACGGCCGAGAACGCGCTGCCCGGCGCCAACAGCGTCTGGAAATTGTGCAGCCCGACGAAAGTATAGTCGCTAAAGTGATACAGGTTGTAGTTGGTGAAGGCGAGCACAGCCGTGCTCGCGATCGGGAAAAGTGTCAGGATGGCGACCGAGATTAAAGAGGGGGCGAGGAATAAATAGGGGGTGATGGAGAACCTATGCCCGCGCCGCGACGGGATCACCGGGCGCGCCGCCATCTGCCGCAGAGCCATAAACGTTGCCGCAGGGGACCCCGGCTTTTAAGCCGGGGTGAATGCGGCCCCTCCTTTCTGCGTGTCGCGCTATACTGAAAATACTAGCGAGGCTCCGCCTCAGACCGACGAGACATGACGCGAAAACTTGACTCATTCGCACCATGTTTGCCTGTATTAGGAGTCTAGGGGCTGCGCGAACTGGACATCCCTGGGGGCTGTGTCCGCTGACACGAGCGGGAACCTGGCAAAGCCCGAAAGATCGTCGCTCACGTAAGATGTCCGCGTCGTCAGGTGTCACCCGCTGGGGCACAGCGGTCAGGCGCTAACGTGGCTGGATGCAGTGAGCGTTGTCTGAGAAGCCCCCTGATTCATCAGGGGGAGTTGCCACGGAATGGGAACCTCCTCTCCTCTAATAACGGGCCGGGGCGGCGCTGACGCGCTATATGCTACCACATGCTACCACGAAAGGGCGCCTGCTCCCTGGCTCCGGGTAGGGCTCGTGAATTATCGGCGGCCGACGTGTCCACTGGGCAGCGCAGCGAGCCGCCGCAGTCCCTGTGGCACACCGTGGCGGGACGCCCGCGCGGGTCTAGCGAGCCGTTGCGCCGCGCACGTAGCCGCAGGGACTGCGGCGGCTCGCTGCGCTGCCCAGTGGATAAATCACGAGCCTTGTGGCTCCAGGTGTACCTCACGATTGTGAAACGTGGCCTGCGACTTTAGTCGCAGGCTCGTGGCGGGCGCCATCACAATCGTGGGGCGCGCCCCCTGGCTCCCCACCCATCGTGGTGATGGGGGTGGGGGGAGCCAGGCGCACGCATCGCCGCGACGGCGACGATGAAACGCGCGACGCGACGAGCGCGCAATTACTGGGTGAGTTGCGCCTCGCCCTGCTTGATCTGCGTGAGCATGTTGGCCCCGGCCTGCGCGGGGGTCACTTTGCCGTGGCTGAGTAGGGTGATTTGGTTCATGACCGGGGTCCACACGGCCTGCATCTGTGGCGCGTTGGGGATCGGCTCGGCCGCCAGGGCGGTCTTGGCGTAGCCAGCGAGGATGGGGTCGCCCTGCACCGCCGCGCTATCCAGCAGCGACTTCTGCGAGGGGATGCTGCCGTCGATCTTGAGGTCAACCAGAGGATACTTGGCCGAGAGATACTTGATGAGATCCCAGGCCATCGACTGATTCTTGGAGTATGAGTTGACGAAGGCGGCGTAGTCGGACGAGAAGGGGTGCGGCTGCAGGCCGCCGGGGAGCATCGGCAACGGCTCAGCGCCGAACTTGCCGCCCAGGGCCTGGCTATTGACGCCGATGTCCCAGGTGCCGTCGATCCACATGGCCAACTGGCCCTTTTGGAAGAAGCTGCCGGCGACGTTGCTGTTCACGTCGGCTGGGATAATCTTATTGGTGTACATACTCTCGATGAACTGAAGCCCCTTAATGGCGCCGGGAGTGTCCACGCCGATATCGTTCGGATTCACCCCGGTCGGCGTCTGCTTGAGGTAGTAGCCGCCAAAGCCGCGGATGATGGAGTAGGCGAAGTAGGGGGTGGTCCAGTCCTCGAAGAAGCCGAAGGTCTTGCCCTTGGTGTTGGGGAACTTCTTGGCCATGGTGAACAACTGATCCCACGTCTTGGGCGGGCTGGACACCAGCGACTTGTTGTAGACCAGCTCGTATGTGCCAATGTTCAGCGGCGCGGCGTAGTACTTGCCATTGAAGGTCACCGCCTGCGCGGCCTGGGGCACGTACTGGCTTGGGGTAAAGATCCCCGACGGCACCTGGGCGATCAGGTTGGCGAGATGGAAGGTACCAAGGTTGTCAGCCGGAATGGCGAATCCGATGTCAGGTCCCTTGCCGGTATGGGCGACGGAGGAGAAGCCCTGGAATTGGTTGGTGGCGGGGTTGATAATGACTTTGACCGTCGCGTTCTTGCCCTTGGCCCACTGGTTGGCCAATTGTTGCACGGCCTTGGTCGCGGGCGACCCAAGATACGTCCAGACCGTGAGGCTTGTAGCCGCGCGCGGTTGAGCGGCGCGGGCGGGCGCGAGCGGCGCCGCCAATGTCGCGGCGAGCAGAGCCGCCGGTAGGGCTGCCTTCTTCACAAAATGCTTCACGAAAAGTCCCCCCTAAATTGGAACTAAACAAGTAGAGTTTTGCTCCCCTAAGCAAGCGAAGCCTTGCTCTATGATCGTGCCGAAACTACCCAGGCTACCCCAATAATTGCAATGATACGCGCCCGGGACATCAATGGACCTCAATCAGCTGTACTCAGCCCTCCTTTCACCGATTTCAGCGCATCTGGTTAGCCGATTGTAGCACAACAGGACCACGCAGCGCCAAAGCCCCGAGGCTTGACCCGCGCACCAATTTAAGCTATCGTAACATTAAGCCGTTGAGATGTCAACAGTGAAGATGTCAACGGAAATTTTGGAAGGGGTGGCGCTGGTGCGGCAGGTCAATCATCGTGCGGACCTTACGGTGGCGGAGGACGATGCCGGCGTCGTGATGAGCATCGACAGCGCGATCCGCGCCGCGTTTATCCACCTTGACGCACTGGATCGCCGCGCTTTGTCCAGCATCACGCCGCCGATCACGCCCGCACAGTACCATGTGTTGGCGGCGTTAGCCATGGAAACAACCCAAAACTTAGGGGGGGTGGCCGCGCGCACCTTGCGTGATAAGAGCAACGCCAGCGGGTTAGTCGGTCGCCTGATGGAACAAGGTTTGGTCGATCGGGTGCGCGACCCAGTCGATGGCCGGCGGGTCATGTTAAGCCTGACGCCGGCGGGCCGGGACGTGTTGACGCGGGCAACGCAGGCCCGCATGACGGCGCTACGCCACGCTCTGACTCCACTGAAGTTGACGGGGCTCACGACCATAGCGACGCGCCTTGATCAACTGACAGACCTTCTACGGGACGCCGTAACCGAGAATGGCGAGTAGTCGTGGATACCCAACGCGAAAGGAGCCGTCTGTGGATGCCCCGCTAGAGAGCATCGTCTTGTCACAAGCTGTCGCTGACACGAGTAGTATCGCGACGGCGCCGGGCGATCTGCCACTGTCCGAGATCGAGGCGCGGCTTGCGACACAACAGACGCAGTTCCGCCACGACAACACGATCGCCCCGCTAGCGCCACGTCCGGACGAACCTGTCGAGGTCTTCGCGACGGCCGGCACGGGCGTCCACGTAGAACGCGCCTGTATTTTCTATACGACCGACGGCAGCCAACCCACAACGACGGCGCCGACCGCACGACGTGTCCCAATGGAGGCGGCGACGGTCGAGTGGGCGCCGTTACCGGGATACCTGACGCGCTGGCGTGGATATATTCCCCCTCAGCCCGGCGCGACGGTGGTGCGCTACCGCATCGGCGGGTGGTCCGCCGTGGCGCGGGACGACGAGGATACGCCGCCAGATTTGTGGGCGCACGATGGGCAGGGCTTCTGGTTCCGCTCCCCTGGCGAGAGCGGCGTCACGACCTTCGCCTACACCGTCGAATCGGCGGAAGCGGCGCTCCCGGCCTGGGCGAACGACGCCGTGATCTATCAGATATTTCTGGATCGCTTCCATCCCGGCACGCCTGATGGGCGCTTCCCCGCGACGACCAAACCACACAACCGCCATGACGGGACTCTGGAAGGCGTGCGGCAGGCGCTGCCGTACCTGGCGGACCTCGGGGTAACTTGCCTCTGGCTCTCGCCGATCGCCCCCTCTGAAACATATTACCGCTACGACGCGACCGACTATTACAACGTCGATCCCGCCTTGGGAGGTAACGACGCGCTACATGCGCTAACGCGCGAGGCGCACGCGCGAGGCATGCGTGTGATGCTCGATGTCGTGCCGAGCCATTGCTCGTGGAGCCACCCCGCCTTCGTGGCCGCGCGACGCGATCCGACCGCGCCTACGGCGTCGTGGTTCACGTTCGAGGAGTGGCCGGACCGCTACCGCACCTTCCTGCGGATGGTCCCATCCCTGCCGTCTTTCAATACGGATGACCCAGGCGCCCGCGCCTACATCATCGAGAGCGCGGTCCACTGGCTGCGCGAGTACGGCGTCGACGCCTTCAGGCTCGACCACGCCATCGGACCCAGCATGGATTTCTGGGTCGCGTTCCGCACGGCGACGCGCGCGGCCGCGCCGGATGTCTTCACGGTGGGCGAGGTCACCGATACCCCCGATTGTCTGCGCCGCTACCGCCAACGGCTCGACGCCGTGCTGGACTTCCCGCTCGCGCGCGCCCTGCGGCTCACCTTCGCCACGGGGGCGTGGGATGTGAGCCAACTCGACGCCTTCCTCATGGCGTACGACCGCTACATGGCGGACGGCCCCGGCCGGGTCAGCTTCCTCGACAACCACGACATGGATCGCTTCCTCTTCGTCGCCGGTGGTGACGTGGAACGCCTCAAGCTAGCCGCGCTGTGCCAATTCACGCTGAACGGGCCGCCCACGATCTACTATGGGACCGAGGTCGGGCTGTCGCAGCAGCACGACATCGCGGCGGCAGGTTTCGGAGGCGACGCCGAGGCGCGGCGCGATATGCCGTGGGATCAACGCGCGTGGGACCACGACTTGCTGGCTTTCTACCGCGCCCTCATTCGCCTGCGGCGCGACAAATCGGCGCCGCGCCGGGGCATGCGCCGTACGGTACATCTCGACGCCGCGGCCGGCACGTACGCCTACGTCTGCGCGCTCACAACCGAAGCCGCCGAAGAGGATGAATCGGACGACGATGTGCTCGTCATGGTCAACCTGGGCGAGACAGAGCGGACTATACCACTTCCATCGAACGCCGAGTTATATACATGCTTGCTGAGCACCGGCGTGCCGCCCCAGTTGCGAGCAACCGAGGGTCGGACGGTGGCCGCCATCGCGCCACGCACGGGCGCCATCTTGTCGCCCGCGCGTCCGCGTTGAGGCAGCGCCGTTTGTCGCCTTTCCTGGGCACGCGACACCACGAGTCATCGCGAACCGGCGTCCGGCGCCAGATAGATGAACGAAAGGCCGGCCCGGCTCACAATAACTCGACCTGCTCTATCCGGCGCTCTCGCCGCCCTGCTGCCGTAAGGTCTCCAATTCCCGGCGCAGCCGCGCGGCGTCCTCTTCCGCCTGTAGCTGCCCTTGCTCCGCCTGTAGTCGCGCCCGCGCCTCGTGTGCACGCTCCTCCTCGGCGTGGCGGCGCCCCTCCGCCTCCTGCTCCGGCGTCAACAACAGGCGGCCATCGGGCGTCTCGGCTTGCACGAACGCGCCCCGCGCCACCAGGTAGAGCCCCAGCACGTCGCTCCACAGCCGCCCCTGCGCGTCCGGCGTCCATGGCTCAAGCGCGCCATTGGCCCCGCGCCGATACCCGTCCAGCGTCGAGGCGTCCCCCTCACGCGGCGTGAACAGCGCGTACTCGCGCACGTCCAGCAGATTGTACGCCTCCAGCTTCTCCTCGTGGTCTCGCCGCTTGCTCGACGGCGATACTACCTCCAGCACGAACGGCGGGAACACGCCCTCCGCCTCCAAGTCGTACGACGTACGCGCCCGCTCCGGTACGAAGGACACGAACGTATCGGGCGCGAGCGTGCGCGTCGTGGGCACGCCCGGCCAGCGGAAATTGATCGGGAGCATCGCGGCCACGTACCAGGCCAACCCCTGTTCGTGGGCGTAGGCGCGCAGGCTCTGCGCGAAGCCGCTGGCCGACCAGAACTGCAAGTCTCCCATCACCATCCAGGGCGCATCCTCCGTATCGTCCGCCAACAGCAGCATGAACAGCCGGTGCTCCTGCTCTCTCGTCAGCGGCGGCTGCCGCCATGGAGTCTGGATCATCGTGTTCCCCTCTCCCTCATCGGCGATTCATACCCACCATTATAGCGTCAGTGGACAAGCCCTGCTGATGGTTTGGGCGGGTTGTGCGTCACGATGCTGCTGGTCAATGTGAGCAGATGGCTTGTTTGGTGCAGCGCGCCCGTCGCGTAGACGGCCATGCCGGGACGCAGCGCGGCGAGGTCCGCTTCACGCCCACGGATGACGACGACGGTCTCTTGACTCACCACGACGCCCACGGCCTGTAGCTGGACTTGCCCACCCGACTGGCGCGCGTCCGACGGCTGCAGCACTGTCCGCACCGCCAACGTCAGTGTCCCCCGCGACGCGTCGACCCGCGCCACCCGACCATCGAGCGTCACGCTCTCGGCCGACTCATCCTGGAGCGTCGTGGGGCTCCCCAGCACGATGTCGCCGACCTGCAACGCCGCCGGGTCGAGCGGCCGCCCCCCGCGGCCCAACACACGCGTGGCCGGAGTGACGACATAGGTCCCCGTGGCGGTGGGCGTGCGCAACACCAGCAGGAGGGTATGATCGCCGCCGACGATATGCATGATGACCGGGGCGCCGCGCAATAGGATCACGTTGTCGGCGCGCTTGCCCCTCGCCGCGCCGTTGATACCCACGCCGGGGATCAGCGGGCACTGCTGGGGCTGCAACATGACGGGCTGGCTGGGCGCGGCCGCCATATTGAAGCTGTTGGCGAGCGCCGGACCCCGCGCGTCGCGCGCGGTCAGCGGGGCCAGGCCGAACCGCTCCTCGACGAAGCGCAGCAGCGACGTAAAGTCGTACGGCGTATGGTCGACGTAGCCGCGCCGCGCGTAGGGCGAGATCACGATGGTCGGCACACGCGGCCCCAACCCCAGCTGGTTGACTTGCGGCGGCGCCACATGGTCGTAGAAGCCGCCAAAGTCGTCCCAGGTCACGAAGATGGCCGTGCTGGCCCAGAAGGGACTGCGCATGATCGCGTTGACCTCCGCAACGGTCGCGTCCTGCCCCAGACAGGAACTCGCCGGCGGATGCTCGCTGTGCGCCGCGTCGGTTACAAGCCAAGTCACTGGGGCCAGGCGCCCGCGCGCCACCTGCGTCTCGAACAGGCCCCAGGGAACCACATTAGAGCGCCATTGCGAACCGTAGCGGATGTGCCGGATAGCGTCGAAGGTCGACCAGATATAGCCAGCCGCATGCTCCGGCGGCGCGTAATAGCGCCAGGCAATGCGCTTGGCGTTGAGGCGGTCGGCCAGCGTCGCGATGTCGACGCAGGGCGCGGTACGTCCCTGTCGCCCCGCCGGAGAGAGCGTGGTGACGAAGGTCCCGGCGGGCGCGTCGCAGCCCCAACTCGTATCGTTGTAGGAGGGGCTGTTGACAAAGGCCGGATTGCTGTTCACGTTCGCCGATTGCGCCGCGATGGTCACCAGGTGGTTGGGCAAGCTCGGCCCCATGATCGTGGAGAAAAAATGGTCGTCGAGGGTAAAGCGCCGCGCATAGGCCCAGTAGTCGGAAATATCGCGCTCACGCATCTGAGTATAGGCGTTGTCGACGCCGAGGTCGACCGCGCCGGGGATGAGGTCGAAGCGATCCATGCGGCCATGGTCGTAGGCCACGTACGCGGCTTGTGCGGAGTGCGCGGGGTCGGGCGACACCTGGTCAGGAGCCACGCGCAGAGGGATAAGTTCGCCGCTCGAGGTGCGGCCGACCGACGCGCCGACCGCGCCGGGGAACAGCCCGAAGTAGTGGTCGAACGAGCGGTTCTCTTTGATGATAAAGACGATGTGCTTGATTTTCTGGAAACCCGCCGGGAGTGTCAGCGGCGCGGCGACTGTGACGGGCGAGGCGCTCGCCCCCCTCGTCGCCGTGACATGAGTGGCGGCGACCGGCGCCGGCGCCGGCATGAGCCCCGCCAGCGCGACGAGGCTACAGGCAATGGCCACCGTCACAACAGCGCCGCGCTCGTAGCCCCGTGGACGCTGTCCCCTCTTTCCCTGCCCTAGTCTCACGACCGCGTCCGTGGCGCGCAGGAGCGTGCGCCAGCACTGTGTCAACATACTGGTCCCTAACCGCTTTCTTCTATCGACTATCCGCATGAGTCGCGTTGAACGATGAGCTACCCGCGGCACGTAGCTCATCGTTCAACGCGACATACGCGAACTTGTAGGGTTCCTCTACTATTGGGCAAGCCCCTGAGTCGAGCGGAACTGGCCCCCGTCGCCCGTCGTGACGCCCTGTTCGGCGATGAAACCCAACCCATTGGCCGACCGCAACACCGCGCCGTGCTGGGGAGCCAGACCCAGTGTATTGACGGCGATCTCGTTATGCGCCGCCGGGGCGACGGTGATATGCTGCGTGACGACACGACCGGCGCTGTCGTAGAACGTCGCCGTCACCCCTATGGTCACCGCCGAGGGGTTGAAGAGGACCAATGCTTCGTTGACACCGGGCGTCGTGTCGCCGGCCGGGAAGGCCCAGCGTGTGCCCGTGCCGTTGCGCCCGAACGTCACCGAACCCGACTTCGCCGAGACGAACGTTCCGGTGTACTCCTCACGCTCCACGACGACGGCCTGGTTGCTCGTCACGACGGCGGCGATGCGGTCGCCCTGCGTCGTGGCGCCTAGATTGATCGTCGCGCGGCTGCGCGGGGCGACGCTGACGGTCTGGCTGCCGAGGGCGCCGCCATCCTGGGCGTAGAAGCTCGCCGTCACCAGCGCCGGCGCGTCGCCTGGATTGAGCGCCGTATACTCCGTGCTCACGCCATTGGCCGTCGTGCCGGCCGCGAAGAGCCATTCCACCGCGGGCGCGGTCGCGCCCGCGCTGGTGGTCAGTCCACTCCCACCGGGGCCGAACGTCTGCGTGCGCTCGACCAGCACTGGGATGTCGGAGATGGCTACGACGCTTATATCCTGATTGGGGACAAGCGTGTTCAGGTTGGTCACACTATTGGTGTGCGGGGGGACCGTCACCGTCACCACGCGCCGCGCGCCGCTCGTGGCGCCGAGCATCTGCAACTGCACGTTCGCCGCGCGCGACGAATTGGTGTTCAGGATCGAGACTGTTTCCGTCCCGCCATTGGTCGAGCCGGCGGCGAGGTACCAGTGCGTGCTCAACCCAGGAGCGCCAGCGATCGCGTCGTCGTCGGTGTGGTTGTAGCGGTTCACGGTGAGCTCGGACGCGACCGGGCGGTCGGCGCGCACTTCCACACCGAACGTGCCCTGGGGCAGCCCAAGGGCGCTGCCAACGTAGAGTTGCGACGAATGCGCGGGCACATCGACCGCCTTGGGGATACGCGCGCCGTTGTCGAAGTAGAAAATCAGGTCTACCCTGGTCGACGCCTGGTTAGCGTTGAGGATGATGACATTCGAGCTCTCGCTCGCCGTGTTCAGACCGCCGGCCATATAAGCCTGCGTCCTGCTCACGAGATTGCCGGTCAGCGCGGCCGCGGCGCTCACGCGGCTCTGGTTGCCGATCGCACTGACGGTGTTCGCGCCGCGCCGTAACGAGCTCGGGGCCTTGAATCGAGCGGTGAAGGCGCCGTTTGACGTTATGATAGGGCTCGGCGTGGTCGCCAGCGCCACGCCATCGAGGGAAAGCGTGACCCGCTCCCGCAGGGCGAAGCCGCGGCCCGTGACCGTTTCGCTTCCACCGGGAGTCACTACAGGAGCGCTCAGGCTGATCACCGGCGTCAACTGTTGCACGGTGATCGTCGCGGTGGCGCGCCGCTTGCTGCGCTCGCCAATCGCCGTGATCGTATGCGTCCCCGTCGCCAACGCATAAGGGATGGCGACGCCGGTCGCGGGCAGCAGGCCATGCGCGTCCGCCCTGGCCGCGACAGCGGCTCGCGTGCCGCTAACCAACAGCACGACCGTCTCATTGCGAGCGAATCCGGCCCCGCTCACCACGACGACGCCGCCGCGGTTGATCGCGCTGGGCGTGACCGCCAGCGCTGCCGCCGGGGCTGGCGCTACGGGCGGCGCCACGGGCCGCGCCGGGACGCCGGAGATGAGCGACTGCCAGGTGTAGACATCCGCGACACCGGTGGAGCGCAATCCGCGCGTCTGCTGGAAACGAAGCACGGCGTCGTAGGTCGCGGGGCCGAAAGCGCCGTCCACGCGCAACGCCGCCACACGCCGGGCGGCAAGCTCGTATTGTAAGGCGCGGAACGCGTCGCCGGCGCTGCCGTTGTGCACGGCGACGACGAGCCGCGGCCACATGAGCGGGCCGACCACGCCGTCCGCGCTGAGGTGATGGGCCGTCTGAAAGCTTCCCACCGCGCGCGCGGTGCGCGGCCCAAACAGCCCGTCGGGCGACAGTTTGTAGCCGCGTCCATCGAGCAGATACTGGATAGCCACGACGTTGGCGCCGTCGGCGCCGCGCTGTTCGATCGGCCAGGTGGCCGCGTGCGCCGAACGGGCGCCCGTCAGTGGTCCAAGGATGAGTAAAACGATGGTTAGGCCGAGGAGTGAGCGTATAATTCGTTGTGACATCGCGGGTTCGTCCTTTCTCGTCATATCTGTAAGCAAAACGCCAGAGTAGCTAGCCATTCGCGCATGGAACGTGGGCTATGGGACGCTGTATCGGCCGCGTACTCTAACAATAGCGGGTCGAGATGAATGGCACGTTAACCATGCCTTCCCACAGGGACGAGATCAAAGGGCCGCGTTCAGTGCGCGCCCGCGCCGGCGGACGTACCCGCGCCGAGCAGCGCCACGAGACCGTCGGCGAGGGTACCTTGCCAACAGAGGTAATCGTGGCCGCCGCTGAACTCCGCGTACCGGACATCACAGCCTGTGGCCCGCAAGACGTCGCGCAGGCGGCGGTTCGCCTCGACCATCGTCGCGCCGCCATCGGGACGCGGCGTGTCTTCGAGGACCCCACATCCAGATACCAACATACAGGGACGGCCGGATGGTCCTCGATGTGCCGCGCGAGCCAGTGATCGCGCGGGTCATCCTCCGGCTTCCACACGACGAAGCCCGACTGCGACAGCACGTTGCCGAAAACATCGGGGTGGCGCAGCGCGATCGACGCCGCGGCCAAGCCCCCCGCGCTCGATCCAGCCACGACGCTCAACGCGGGCTCCGTGCTGACGTGGTACAACCGGCGCGCCCAGGGCAGTAACTCGTCGATGACGAACGCATCGAACGGCGAGGAGGGGCGCAACTCGCGGCTGCGCGTCTCGCCACCGAGGCTGTCGGGCAGGATGGCGACGAGCGGGGGGATGCGGCCGGCCGCGATCAGGTTGTCGAGGATCGTGGGCGTGGGCACGAGGCGGCCGCTGTATTCGCTGCCGTCGAAGAGGAGCACGACAGGGTAGGGGGCGCCCGTGGGCGTGTACTCCGGCGGCGTGTAGACCCAGACACGCCGCTCGTTATCCAGGATGGCGCTCCGTAGGCGATGCAGGTCGACACAACCCGTGGGGACATCGGAACGGGGCGCCACCCAGGGCCGCGGCGCCGCCCCTGGCGCCTCCAGCACGGAGGCCACGCCGCCCGTCGCATCCGGTCGCTCAGTATCCGGGGGGACGACATAAGTGCGCGGATTGAGCGGATCGGGCCGCGCCATGAAGAAGCGGCGCATAGCCTCCTCCACCGTGGGTCCAAGCGGGCCGTCAACGCTGAGTCGATAGACCGTGCGCACACCGGCGGGGGCGAGGTAGGTGCGGTACCAGAGGTCGGTCTCCGGCAGGTGGACGAGGCGATCCTGGTCCACATCCGCGTGGGCGAGGCCGCCGACAACAACGACAGAAGCTGCCGTTCCCGCGGCGCGCCAGAGGAAGGTCACCAGCGCGTGGTCGGCATCCGGGCCTGGCTCGATCAGGGGCACGCCGTGTTGGGCGATGTCATGCCAGAACGCGTCAAGGTCCTCGTCGCGCCCCTCCCCGACCGCGCGCTGTATGGCCGCGATACGGGGGCTGATGGGTACGTCCATGGTCTGTCCTCCTCTCACTGGCTAGCCGTCGAATCTGTCTACGGCTCACACCGTCCTGTCCGGATGCAGGAACCAGGGTCTGTGAAAAGTCGGCAGGCCCCACTGGGAGCGCGGACGTCTCGTCCGCCCTGGCGTCCGCAGGCGTAGGTCGGCCATCCCTGCAGGGCCAGCGCGTCGCCGCCCGTCCGGCGCTCATCCTGGCGCGCACCGGGGCGGACGAGACGTCCGCGCTCCCAGAGCCGACGGGGACGGGCGAGCAGCGCAGCGAGCGCCCGCGCTCCCAGGACTTTTCACAGACCCTGGAGAGGCAATCAGGGTCTGTGAAAAGTCGGTGTAGAGGAGGATGGTCGCCTGATGGTAGGGTAAGGGTGTTGAACCAACCACA
>JAABUU010000949.1_pt1 | contig 55711 bp, 54 predicted proteins | sample 5559301 | NCBI WGS metagenome assembly JAABUU01 (sample SAMN10711884, study PRJNA513360) | rock metagenome | isolation source: Antarctica rocks | place: Antarctica: Victoria Land, Richard Nunatak white
GCGCGCCCCCGCGCGCCGCCAGGCGCGCGGCGCCGGGCTGCATGCGTCGCGCGGCTGCGTGCACTGCGCGCCTGCGCGCACGCCGCGCCCGCGCCCCGGCGGCCGGCGAGCGGCCCCCGCGCCCCGGCGGCGGCGGACGCGCGCGCCTGCACGGCAGCTGGAGGCCGAGCTCAGCCGCCGGCTGCATGCGCGCCCTCGCGGGCCCGCGCGCCATGCCACGCTGGTGCCTGCGCCCGCTCTGCGCAGAGGCCGGGGGACGGGGAGGCCTCCTGCATGCTCCCTCACCGTCAAGCTTCGGCGGCGTGCCCTGGCACCCACGCGTGATACGACGCACGCGGCAGTCGCAGCAGGGCGGCCACACAGCGGGCGGTGCGCCCCGTGCGCCGTCACGCCACCGCGCCCCGCCCGCCCGGAAGGGGCTGGGGCAGGCCGCGCCGCGGTGCGCATCGCGCACCGGCACACCCCGCAAGCCTGCACGCGGGCGCGCCGTGCCAGGGGTGGCGCCCACACGCGCGCGAGCCCTCGCGGCTTGGGCGGGCGCCGTCGCGGCTGCGCGCCGGGCCGCGGCCAGGCCGCCGCCGAGCGCGGCAGGCTGCGCGTGCCGCGGCAGCGCGGGCGCCCGCGCCGCCGGCGCCGCCTCGGCCGCCGACCGCCGCGCCGCCAGCTGCTCCAGCAGGCCATGAACCGGCATCGGTGCGACACAGGGAGCATGCTGGCATCTGCCATGGTCAGCGCCATGCAGCTCCGTGCATGGTGCGTCTTATACCTAACCCCACAGTATTCATTAAATTACCCACACAGGTATGCATACATTGGTCGAGGAATAACGTGGTCATCCACCTAGCTGGCCATCTACATGTAGTTGCACATGCACACATGCGCAGCGCACACACGCTAAACAAAATTGCAAGTCAGTGTCGCCCGCACAGCAGGCGCCACTGCCAACCCTGAGCAGAGCTGGGTACAGGGACGCCGCAGGCCAAAGCAAATTCATTGTCACAGCCACAAGCACACGGCGCAAGTTCTTGCATGCAGGTCAAGGCACTAAAAACACACGGTGCTCAGCAAGCAAGTTCCTCTCTAGATTCTTCACCCAGACCATCCGTACAGCGGGGCTGTGGCAGGCAAGCACGACTGGAGTCGCAGCCACGCCTCCGCTGCAGGTCGCCATACATGGCGCACAGGCTGACAGGCTGCCCGGCTCCTTGCGCCCTCCAGGCTGCAGAAACACAATGCCCACACGCAGGCCGGCTACCGAAGCCGGAGCAGACGGCAGCTGCCACGTGTCAATTGCCCAGGCTGGTTGGTGCTCTTGAGACAGCCGCGCCAGGGAAAGACCCGCTGGGGCTACTCTGTTCAGCTGCCTAGTGCCTTGAGCTAAGGCAAATGACGCACAGCATGAGTCCTAGCCAGCCTCAGGGCAGGGCAAGCCAGCATGATAAAGCGCGGGCAGGCGGGAGCCAATCCGCCCTGGACAGCAGAGCCCTGCCACACCCGGCACGGCCAGCTCCTGGCGCTGCCCGCGGGCGCGCGTGGGCCGAGCGCCCGCGCACCGCCGCCCCAAGCAATAGGGACTCACGCGCTCCAGGACACCCGAATCCTGTGACAAGCTACACGGCACGCTGCTGGCGCAGCTCGGCTCCACAGGCGGGCAGCGCCTGGCGCTGCCCGCGGGCAACGTCGGGCTGGGCACCCACGCACCGCCGCCCCGGCCCCAAAGCCTGCACTCGCGCCAGTGCGCAGGTCAGCACAAAGCCTCCACAGGACACCCGGCATGCTGCCGGAGGGCTGCTCGGCGCCACTGGCGGACAGCGCCTTGCGCTGCCGCCCCAGACTCCTGGCGTCCGCATGCAAAACTGGCGCCGCCTCAGCCCTCCGCCTCTTGCGGCGGCCCGGCGCCGCCGGCGGCCGCGCCTGGAAGGCGGCGCGGTCCCGTGGCGCGCGGGAATGGCGTGACGGACGTGGGCTGCCCGAGCTGCTGCCCGGGCTGCCCCACGACCTCTGCTTCCAGGATCCCGACTCGCCTGCGCGGCGGCACCCGCGTCAGCGACGAGCGGGAGCGCGCGACGAGCGGGAGCGCGCAGCCAGGCCGGCCGCGGCGCGCGGGGCAGGTTGACTCACTTGTCGCCGGGCGCGTCAACGACGGTGAACTTGCGGACCTCCACCAGCGTCTCGAACTTCAGCTGGCCGCTGGTGACCAGCATGTCCTGGCCAGCCAGCAGCTCGGCGGGCAAGTACTTCACCCCGTCGCTGAAAAATACTTTGTGCCAGCCGCCTCCGCCGCTCTGCGGCGGCGGCGGCGGGCGGAAGCCTGCGCCCGACACGTCCGACTTGGCACCTCTTTTTTCTAACTGCACAGGCGGCAGCTGGACACGCGCTGCTGATGAGCAGGAACGTGACGGCAACTGTGTGGCACCGCTCTCTCTTTCCTTCAACGTGACAGCAAACCACGCAGGTGTACTTGATGAACAGCCGCAGGGATCAGGCCATGGAGGGCATCCAATGCCTCTTGGCTCCCGGGCGCACCGACGCACTGCAGCACAGTTGGACTAGGCGGGGTGGCCCCGTCCCACATGATGTTGACGGCGCCTATACTCAGTGTTTGCTGTGCCATGGTGTGTCTGTGCGAGCCAATATTAATGCATGGCCGTGAGATGGTAGCTAGCACCAAGTCCATCATATACTTACCTTAACTTGGAGGTACCTTGGACTTCTATTCCCAAAGTTGTTCAGACCCCACCACAGCAGGTGAGGCCGAACCCAGTTTGACTTCGGTGATCGGACGGGAACCGGTATGTTGTGGGTCGTGTGACCGCAGCATGCCCAAACAGGCTTCAGATGCATTATATGTTCCCGGTACATTTCATATACACCTCTGCCATGCGCGGGTGCATAGATGTCAAAGATGAATGCAGAGACCAGCACTGCACTGCCTCCTTCTCAATAGCCTCGAGGTAGGCAAAGGCACAGGTGTGAGTGGCAGGCGTCTGAGCTCTTGCACGCACCTTTCCTGCTGCACGCACAGGGCACCGACCACACACGCAAGAGGCAGCAGCGCCGCCGTGCGCCTGCTGCTGCCAGGGGCTGCAACTGAAGCTGGAGGCGCTCGGCGGCAGCAGATGTCGGGCGCGCCGGAGGAGGACGTGCGCCCGCGCCTCCTGTCACACCCCTGTCGCCGGCCCCGAGGCACCGGCGCCGCCGCCTGACCCGCACGCTCCGCAGGAGCCGGCGGCGGCCGCGCGGGGGCTTCTGAGGGCGCGGCTGTCTGGAGAGACCGGGGGCGGCAGCGTGTTCCGCCTCCTGGCAGGGGCGGCGCAGGCGCTGCTGCCGGGCACCACGCACGTCAGGTGCGGGCCGGGGCGCGCTGCTGCGCGCACACCGCAGCGCGGCAGCGTGCCGCGCGGCGCGGCCTGCCCCGACCTTGGACTCTGCGCCTCCCTGAGAGCTCGCCAGGACACACCGTGCTCCTAGGCCGTGTCGCGCTTCCCTGACTTGCTTGCGTTCTGTCGCCTTGAGACGGGTTTGTCTGTCAGCCTCACTTTCTGAGCACTGGCTGCCTATGAGCTCACAAGGCTCGCTCTGGACGTATATTGAACATTCCTCCGTGCGTGTCCTCCACAGCGTGTTGCTTCTGCCCGAGGACGCGGACCTGATTGAACACGCGGCGAGTCCAGAGGTGGCCCCAGGACGCGGACACAACCAGGCACCGCAGGAGGACCTGAACAGCGTGCTGCGCAGCGCAGCAAATGGTGCAGCCCTGTCATGCAGGTGCACAGAGAGGTTTATAAGCTAAGCAGTCTGCAGCGCACGGCTGCGCCCTGTCCTGTGTCCCCTGATGCTTTCAAAGTGCTGGCTGTGGCTGCGCCCCTGTGCACAGACTGTCTGTTCCCCAATCCTGCTCCTGCTACCTGCGCCTGTGTTCATTCAGTGAAGGCTTATGTGGCAGCGATGAGTGCAGCGCATGCCAAGGATTCATTTCATAGTGACATGCGGGCACATGTATGCAGGCACCACTTACTGTACGGCATGCAGTGTGCCCACGCGCCCCTGGCATGCAGGGCTGGACTGGGACAGCGCATGCGTGTGGCGCCTGGGCGGGCCGGCCGGCGCTGTCATGCAGCAGGCGCCCGACTACCCGCTGGCCTGCACCGCGAGCCTGCACGCCGCGCGCACGGCCGCGCGCGTCGACAGCTCCGACTACCCGGCCCAGGCGCGCGCAGCTGCAAGCATGGATGCCGGCACTGCCGGCAGCCGTCTCGACCCTGGGATGGGAGCCTGCTGCTGTGCAGGGGTTTGCAGACAGTCAGGCAGCATGGGTGGTGCAGACAGGGGGCTTCGAAAGCGGCGAGCAAGTGTGCTAGTGTGCATTTATTGCTCCTCGTGGCCTGGCGCGCCACCGCCAGAGCAGCACACACCGCGCATGCGGGGCAGGGAATGCGGACCGTTTAGCAGGTAACAGGATGACTTTCCTGCGGCCACAGCGCAGGGTCCCCACTTCGCGGACTGGGCCGCGCTGGGGGATGCAGGGGCGCGCTCGCTGGTCGCCGCGCCCCTGCGCGCCCAGGAGCGCGTGCGCGCGGTGCTCTGCCTGGCCTCGGACCAGCCGCGCGCGTTCGATGGGTGCGCCTGGGCCTGGAGGACCATGTGTGACTTGTGCAGGGCGCCTCTGTGCCCGTGTGCCTTTGCTGAGGTCTTGCTCGAGGCGCTGGAGCAAACAGGGTGCTCAGAGACGTGCGGGCGGCGCTGCACCTCATGAGAAGTCGCCACCCAGGGGGCCTGTTTGGGTGAGGCAGCTGTGGTGCAGACCGGTGCTGCTCTCACATTCAGGTAGGGCAGGATGCATCGCATGTCATATGGTGTAACCTATGAGGGGCTCCGCAACGACATAACATGGAGTACAGGCATTTTGCGTCTCACAACGCATACCGGACCCGCGCCCCTCTGCAGGGCGCAGCGCGAGGTGGCGGCGCTGGCGTGGGGCCTGGGCTGCCACCTGCCGCGCCTGGGCTGGCGGTCGGCGGAGGATGAGCTGGCGCGCTTCGTGCGGCGCGTGGTGCCGCCGCTGCTGGAGGAGGGCTTTGCCGCGATGCAGAGCTCCGCGCGTGCGCCCCTCGGCTGTGAGGCGCTCTTAGGCAGCATGCGGGGAAACAACCTTCTACTGTTTGTCAACCCTATTCCAAATAGAGACCCTACTCCAAACAGAGGCGCCTGAGACGCTGTTACATGGAAGCGCTGTGAATCAAGACACCACATCAGCTCTGAAGGCGCTTTTTCACTCCATGGCCCCGCTTCAAAGGCTGCATGGCGCGCCCAACATATGATCAGGCAAGACACGTGACTGCATGCCGGCCGGTCGCCTGGTGCAGTGCACGGCGCGGCGGCGGGCGAGCGGGCCAACGGCGGGGCGTACGCTGCGTGCGGCCCGGGCTCGCTCGTCGGCTTCAGCGGCCGCAAGCTGGCGGCGCCGGCTGGCGCAGCGTGCGCGGCCAACGGGCACGCCTGCGCGGACCCCGTGCCAAACGAGCGTCAGCCCGACCTGGGTGCGTCCTGCACACGGAGCTGGAGTGAGCTCCTGCCTTGTCATGCCTGGCTGGCGGAAGGCGTCTGTGCGCGTGCGGTGGCCACCTGCACACCAAGGGACCTTGTCATGCATATGGAGACTGCCCATGACTTGAACCACCAGGGGTCCACCACATCACCAGTGGCGCAAGACTTTGGCAGGAGCAGACATTGAGGTCCATATTGCAGGCAAGCACACTGTGGGTGTGCTGCGGCCGCAAGCAAGGTGCTCGAAGCAGCCGCCGCAGCCGTACATGGCAGGTGCCAACATGGGCTGGGTATGTCCTGCACACGGTGCGTGTGTGCTGCCTGTACCCTCACGTTTCTGCAGGGGGTGTGGGCCCATCCTGCCAGGACGCTAGTGTGTTGCAGGCTGCGAAAAGACCCAATGGGTGTATGTGCGGCAGCACAGCGCGTGCCGGGCGGCAGTGATCGGCGCGCACGCGGCGCTGGACGCCACGGAGTGGGGCGCGCTGGAGGCCGAGCGCGACTGGAGCGACTTTGCGCTCAACCTGGCCTTCATGACCGCCGTGTACCTCTACTTCTCCGACGCCGGGCCGCGCGTGCGGCCCCCTCCACCCGCTCCCTTGCGATGGGCGCGCGGCGTGGCGATGGGCGCGCCGCTGTCGAAGCAGCTTGTTCAATCACTCCCAATCATTCCCTGTGTGTCACTCACATACTGACATTGCAGTTCTCAGTGATCTGGTGCCAGTCTGCACTCGAGCGCTTCACCCTGATCACGGCTGGCAGGGCGCGCAGGGCGGCGACGGCCGCGCGCTGGACAGCCCGCTGAGCGTGGCGCTGGCCGTCATGGTGTTCGCGCTGGACTTCCTGCTCATCGCCCTGCGCTGGTTCAGCCTGGAGTACTTCTTCTGCTACGGGTGCGCCACGGTGACGACGTGAGCCCTGCGTCACAGTGACAGCATGGCCCTTGCTGCTCCAGCCTGGCGTCCGCCTAGAGGGATGTAGTGGCCCTGCGTCACAGTGACAGCATGGCCCTTGCTGCTCCAGCCTGGCGCCTTTCTGCAGATATGGAGTTTCATCGACAGCATGAGGGTGGCCTGTTGTGCTGGCCGTGTTGAGCACCATCGCGCTGGCGTTGGTGCTGTGCACCACAAGTTCACTCTGGCGAGTGTCAGGACCTCTGAGCCGGCAGCGCGTGCGAGCGGCGCTGCACTTGACAGGGCGGCTCCCAAGCGCCGCGGCGCGCGCGCGCGCGCAGGAACACCATGGGGCCGGCGATGTTCCCGGTGTACCGGCTGCTGCTGCTGCCGGCGGCGCTGACAGTGATGGCGGCCAACGTGCTGGCCCGCCTCGACCTGCGCCCCGGCCCGGCGGTGCAGCTGGGCCTGTGGCTCGCGGACGTCGCCTGCCTCGGGCTGGGCACGCAGGCGCGCCCGTCGCTCGCAAAGTGTGCTGGCTGAGATGGCGCCTCCCACGCAGCTGCGCCCTGCCACGAACACGCAGGGGAGCCTGTGGCAGGGCGGCGGGTGTCGCCCCGCGCTGGGCGCGCACGTGCATCCCCACGCAGCGTGCTTGCAGACCAGCTGTCCGCGAGCGCTCGGGCGTGTGCGGAGAGCGTCCGCTCGACGCCCGCTGCCTCCCCGGGCAGCCTCCCGACATCAGCGGACGGCCCCGGCGCCGCCGGCGCCCGCAGCCTGCCCGAGCAGCCACAGACCACCCGTAGACGCGCCCGGCGTCGCTGGCGCGGCGCGCAGGTCCGCTTCTTCCACCTGGCGCCGCACCTGCTGGCGAGCGCGCTGTTCGCGGCCGCGGCCGCGCCCGGCGCGTGCGGCCGCGCCGGCCTGGCGCCGCTGGGCGCGGTCTGCCTGGCCGGCACGACCGCGCTGCAGCTCGCGCTCGGCCTGGCCGCGCCGGCGCTGCTGGCGCGCGCGCTGGACGTGCGCCGCGTGCGCGTGTTCCTGCCGCACGTGCAGGCGCGCTCCAGCCTGCCGGGCGGCGCAGCACAGTGGTGTGCCGGCAACTGCCTGCCGTGCCATGCGCGGCGCGCAATGCGTGCGCCACAATGCTCAGACCCGCTTGCGACAATTGTTACATGGGTTTCGCCGTGGCTGCTGCCAAGCCCATGTGACACAATTTTACATCCCGCCACTGACCCCAGCGCGACCGCGCAGGCCCGCGCCAGCCTGCTGGCCAATGCAGCAAAAGGCCTGCCGGGCGAGTAGGGCCGGAGAGGTGCTGCGCACTAGCTAGCCCTACGATGGGGCGGGTGGCCGCCTGGCGCGCTTGCATCAGTGCAGTGTTTGCTGTCCTGCAAGAGCTGCTGGCCAATGCAAGCATGAGGCTGTTTTAAACACAACAATAGTGTACATCCCACCTGCGCATTTCAAGGCCTGCGCGTGCCCGCGGCAACCGTACTTGTGCAGCTGCTGTGCACAGCAAAGCGCACCTACATGGCCTCCGCTCCATCCCAGGCCCTGGTGCGCGGGCTCGGGCGCCTCGCCACCGCAGCCTGGAGCATGCCAGGGCTGCCCAAGCAAACCCTCTCAACAAACCCTGCAAACCCTGTCGGGCCTCGTGCGCAGAGCCGCAGCGCCCGGCCGCGCCGCCTAGAAGAAGTCGCGGCTGCGGTTGCGTGGCTCCAGCGCGCCGGACGCGCGCACGGCCTTGACCCAGTCCAGGCCCAGGCAGAAGGGCCCGGGCGCCTGCAGCTGCGGGCCGCCGGCCAGGCCGAGGCCGAGCGAGATGGCGCGCCGCGGGTTCATCGAGCTCCGCTCCTCCACCAGGCGGCCCTTCCAGGTCAGCAGGAAGCGCTCCAGCGGCACCTCCACCTCCTCCCAGCGCCCGGGCCTGCGCGCCGCTCGCATGCATGACTAACAGGGCCTGCACACCGCTCACCTGCGTGACTGATAGCGCCCGAGAAGCCTGCACCTCGCTCACCTGCACGACTGGTTATGCCCGAGCCTGCACACCGCTCACATGCATGACCGTATGCCAAGGACCACGCTTGGGCTGGCCTTGATGTTTCTCTTATCTCATGGTACCTGCTTGGGCCACTGGCCCGCATGCACTGCGCACGCCAATAAGCGTGACCTGTCTGAACCCCCACGTGAACCCGCCCGTGCAGCACCCTCCGCAGCCGAGGCGCGCTCCCCTGCCACGCGCCCGCACGCGCCGCACGGGAGGGGCGCGCGCACGGCGCAAACAGGAACGCCTGCCAGACGTCGTGCGACTTGGCGCCCACGACCCAGTTGTCGGTGCGAAGGCTGACGAGGTACTTGCGCCCGTCGCCGCGCACGCGCAGCACCAGCACGTCGCGCTCCTCCAGGTCCAGGTAGTCGCCCTCCTGCACCCCGCGAGCCATTTGGCGGTGTTGACGCGGAGCACTTCAGCTCACAGCGCCAGGCGCTCCCAGCGCTGCTGGAGTGGGCGCTCGCTCTCGGGGTCGACGCAAGCTGGGCTGCACGCAAGCAGGGGCGCGCCTCTGAGCTGATGCCGGCAAAGCCGCTGCGCTGGATGCGCCGGCCCGTCCGGCCCTCGTCGTCCAGCTCCGCGGAGAACACTCCTTCAAAGTTTGCCGTGCCCTGCACATACGGCGTTTGGGGCCTCAGGACTGGAGGAAGGCTGCCCTGCACAGTGAAGAATTGAAAAGCAACACACGTAGCGTTACACTGTGAGGCACACCGGATGACGGGTGGACAGCGTGAGCGCGGCAGTGGTGTTGCCGCCCTGCTGGCTGTCAGCAAACACGTTCCACCGCCCAAGGTCGCGCTCGTTGCCAAAGGTAAACAGCATGCGCTCCTCCTCTCCAAACGGGTTGCGGACTGCACCAGACAGCCCTTGTTTAGAAAGCATAAGCATAGGCATTGCCTTGCACAATCGCCTTCCCACTGACAAGGAAGGGCTGCACACCAAGCTCACCTTTCTTCACATACTCCTTTGCATGCCGTGCCAGCCGATTCCATATGGCAGCCATGCGCGGGCGCACAGGTGCCCGCAAACTCCAGCAAGCAGCACTGCATGCTAGCGAGCTAGCATTTCAAACGGCTAGACTTTGTACGCGGACAGTCTCCAAAACAACCACAGCGCCCAGCCTGGACACGTCAGGAGCGCACAGGTGCACTTGCTCTGCTCGCGCCTCTGTCTGTCCGCAGGGCTGGCTAGCCCTGCTATAGGGTGCAGCGCTAGGGCGTGCACGAGTCTGGGCTCGGCAACGTGCTCGGAGCCAACAACCAGCCGTCACGAGCCGCAGACTTTGTGAATTTACAACCAAGGATCAAGGTAAAGCCTTCCCCGCCCGTTCGGTGCTCAACGGTGCCTCATATTCACCTTGCTGACTTGCCTGCATTCCACTATTTGCAGGTCTCTTCTCAAGATGATTCCTCCTCGCAACGCCAAGGTGAGCTCCAAGTCCGTTGCAGCTTGCTCTTGTGCGCGGCCTGCCTTTATGCCGCGCGGCTGCCATCCTCGCATGCACCTGACACGCAAACACACCGGCAGGCGCTGCTGCCGCTGCTGGGCCTCCTGCTCCTGGCCTGGATTCTGGAGTTGGTGGGCCTCATCTTTGTCCACAGGTGCGCCCGGCGCCCGCTCACGCGCGTCAGCATATGCTGTGCGTGAGGAACATGCTGTGTACGGCTGGCTGTCCAGGCTCCCTTGTTGTTCATATTTAAGAACACTGGCCTTTTTCGCGGCGCTTGTGTGCCCCCGAGTGCGCCTCACGCATCACGACATAACATGCGGCAGTCCTGCTCGGCAGTGCTGAGCTCGACATGAGCTGGGCGGTGCGCTTTGCAGGAAGTGTGGCAACCATGGCACGCGCCACTGGTACTCGGCGGCTCAGCTGCCCGAGTCTGAGTACTGCGGCAAGATCTTCCGGTACGCAACATTGCTTCCTGTTGACTGCGCGCCTGTTTTACTAGCTAGTTGGTTGCTTGACAAAGTCTTGACAGTGTGCAACCCCAGTTTCGGTATGTTGCAGATGCTGCGTCTTGATGTTCTGACTTTTAGCCAAGAGTCAACTGGACATTGTGTCTATTGGTGCATGTCTAGGGCGGTGTGGAATGTGCAAGATAGCCGCTACAAGCTAACATGCAGGGCTTTGATCTGGATTGTGGTTGACGGGCTCGACATTGTTATAATGTTCCTGGTGTGGCGCGCGGGGTTACTATAAATGCACCTGGTGCATTTATAGTAACTGGTGTTATTATGCAGGTTCCCCTGGGCGATCGTGCTGCTGGAGCTGCCCATCGCGCTCGGCCTCATCGGCGGCGTGCTGGGCTGGTTTGGTGCGCCCCTGTTTGTGCACTAGTTGTCATTCATGCTGTATTAGCTGTCATTGTGCTATTTACAAAGAGAATTATCTTTATATAGTTATTTGGCTACTACATGAGCAATGCGCGTTTGGTTTTAGCCTCTCTGCCAAGTCAAAGACGTGATTTCTGGAGCGTGTTTCTGCCTATCTGCGTTGTCCAGCAACCTGCGCCGCGCGGCCACCGCACGTCTGCGCCCCGCCCGCTGCCGCGCTCGTGCCCCGCTTGAAGCCGCGCCGCGCGCCGGCCGCGCAGGCCTGACCGAGAACATGCTCCACCGCTTCCGCCTGCCGCTGCTGGGCTGGCTGGCGGCGGCGACGCCGCTGCACGTCTGGCTCGCCAACGTCTTCCTCAACCTCACCGACTCCACCGCCACGCCGTACCTGAGCTCCAGCGAGATCAACTGGTCGCGCATCGCGCTCATCGGCGCCGCCGCCGTGGCCGCGCTCAACTACATCATCATGTTCACGCTGGTGCGAGGCGGCGCGCGTGCTGAGCACAGCCAAAAGTAGTTGTCCTATTTAACTTACTGTCCAAAGAAACCCTGGTGACGTTTCCAGGCATGCCCAGTTTCTAGCATACATGGTGTTGCTGATTGACCACCTCTGTTGGGCACTGCGCCCGATATACCATAGCACAATTATCAACTTTTTTTGGGGTGCAAGTTTAGCAAAACATTGCTTGTTGCGGGGTCAGCCATATATTCAGATTGAGCTTGCAGCATAGAAAAGCTGTGGGTGCTATCAAGGCGCCTGCCGAGCGGCACGCGCTACATGTGGCGGAAGTCCAGCGACGCCGAGTGCGACGCCCAGTCAAGTGCTGCCCAGCCGCCGGCGCTCCGCCAGGGCACCGAGCGGGCCAGCCGCGCGCAGGGCGAGGAGACTCACGCGTCGGGCGCCCGCGACGATGACCTGCTCGAGCCCACGCAGTAGCCGCTGACGCCCCCGCGCGCGCTCCGGACGCAGGGTGAGGACCCCAACGCCTGGGACCGCTTCCGCGAGCGGGACCTGCTCGAGTCCACGCGCGAGCCGCTGACTGGCCAGACCGGCGGCGTCTGAGGCGGCCCCTGCAGCGCCTGCGGGCGTTGACGTCACCGCCCGGCGGCCGGCGCGCCGCTGTCGTGCCCTGCGGGCGTTCAAGCGTAGCGTGCAGTGCTCTGGGCGGTGCGGTGCTCGTGCAGCGCACCTGGCGGTGGCCACGAGATGGAGTGTGGGTTGCGATCAAAGTGCTGCGTCAGTGGGCCTGGCCTGCTACGGGTGCAGCAGCGAGCGTGCTACCGGCTGTCCGTGTGCGGGCTGCCCATGCATGAAGCCACTTGAGCTCAAGCACACGCGCCGGGCAGTGGGTGTGGCCAAGAGTGAAAATGTGTTTGCTTGATGGGGTGGCGGGTGTGCGTGCTCTCCCTTCGCACATATCAGCCTTGTTGTGGAGGCGCGCTCACCCGCCTCTTGTGGCGGTCTTCCCCTGTCTCGCTCCCTTTCACAGGAGAGCATTGCTTATCTCTATTTGCATACTTTTAGGTAGACGGTTTGTCCCTGCTCTGGTCAGTCGGTGCGCAGGGACCGCCACCGTACATGAATGTGTGCGCGCTGTGGGCAAGACGCGGGAGTGGTAGCTTGCGGTGTGTCTGCAGGAGTTGCTGGGTTGTCGGCGAGGCCAGTTTAGGTGCTGCAAGCTTGTGCCCACCCACACGGTGCCTGCTGGCGAGCGCGGTGTGCATGTTTGCCAGTGCCAGGGATGCTTGCGGCGCCACGCCTTGCTGCTTTTCAGGGCGAGTAAAGGCTGCCGTCCGTCCTCTCTGTTCCTGTCTGCCGAACGCCAAGCGCTTTGATCCCATGGCACATGGCTGCATCGGCTGCGTGGTTGGGGTTTTGGTCACTTGGGCATGGCAAGTCGCAAGACCATGGGCCACTACGCATGAACCTGCAGTTTGCACACAAACGCCACCCCCACCTGGCTGCATGTTGCCCCTCGAATGAGAGGGGGTGCAATTTTGGCCGGCGTCAAGGAGTGAGTGGGAGCATGCATATTTGAGAAATGAGGGGTTGCTAGGAAGCGCATGTCTGCCTATACCTGAGAGCTTTGTAACACCTTTCTTGCAATATATACTGGCACATGCGTATATGGTGCTTCCCTTCCTGAGTTTAACTTGCCATGCATCATACACATGCAACATTACACTCTGCCAGGCATGCACCGATGTGATGCCGCCACACCTTTATCCCAGAGTGGCAGCGTTGCTTCTGCCAGGCATGCGCTGCACCCCCTCGGCACTTGGTGTATCCAGGCAGTGTGCTCAGAGCACCCGTGAATGCGCCATACCTCCACTTCAAGTGGTGCACCCGAGCAGTGCACCGAGCACCAGCGCATGCACACCGCCCCTCCCCTCCACAGACCATGCATCATCAGTTTGTGATCTGCTGCCACTCGCCGTCGAGGGCCTCCTTCCACAGCGTCACCGCGCCGCTGCCGTCCGACACCGACAGCACGCTGCCCGTCAGCGACCAGCTCACCCGCCATACCGGCGCCTGCGCCCGCCACAGGCTCAGCGTCAGAGCTGTTGCTTGGTGTCGCTCGGAGGGTCAGCACCAGGCAGGTGCTGTTCTGGCCCATGCAGTGTCACTATGCCAATCAAGTGCCTGCGTCCGCTATCAGCTCAACATCAGTGCTGCCGCTCGGAACGTCAGCAGCAGGCAGCTGCTGTTCGGGACCGCGCGGCGTGACTAGGCCAGGGATGGCGCGCGGCAGGGACAGAGCTCGGCGCCGCAGCGGGTTGAGTCCGCCCAGCCAGATGCGGCGGCGCCGCTTGAGCCGCGCTCCTGCGGAGCAGCACTCCGCAGCCGGCCGGCAGCAGGGTCGCAGGGTAGGCTTGCGGCACCTGGAAGTCCTGCAGCAGCGTGCGCTCCCAGCCGCCGCCCGGCCGCTCCGCCCAGATGAACACGCGGCCGTCCTGGCCCGCGCTCGCGAGCGTGCTGGCCGGCAGGCCCAGGTTGGGCGCCCAGGCCACGTCGCGCACCCAGTCGCCGTGCCCCGCCAGCGCCGGGCCGTCCTGCTGCCAGCCGCCGCCCTCGCTGTGCCGCCACACCTGCGCCGCGCCGCACATGCGCGCCGCCGTGGGCGACGCCAGCCTGCCTGGGGCTCACCCGCGCTGGGGCGCGCCGGGAGGGCGCGCTGGCGCGCCAGCCGCCGCAGCCGCGGCAGCCGACCTGGCTCAGGCGCGCCCGCATGCACGTCCGGGAGAGGGCGCCGCGACTGCGAGGAAGCCTGCGACTGGCCTGAAACCTATAGTCATAGCCTCAGCCAGATCGCCTGGCACTCAGCCGCTGGTGCGGCAGCAGCAAGCGGGTGCCTGGGCAGGCGTTGGCAAGGGCGGGCGTGACGGCGCCGCGCTGCACATGCGGAAGCGCTGCGCCGCGCGCTGGACAAGGGCCGCCCCTGGCACGTGGCCGCGCGCCCGACCACACCACCTCGCCAGCTTGCTCCAGCCCGTGACACAAATACGGGGCGGGGCAGCACACGGGAAGCCCGCTGCAGGCCACAGGGGGCGCGGGCGGCGGAGGGCAGCTCCGGGGAGGCACCTTGACGGTGTTGTCGCAGCCAGCGGACGCAAAGCGCCGCTCGGGCTGCCCGGGCCCCTTGGCAGAGACGAGCGAGCCGGGCGGCGCGGCCGGCGACCACGACACCGCCATCGCGCCCACCGGGTGCGCGTTCTCGATCTGCCGCAGCGCGCGCGCGTGCGTCCTGTAAGCGCGCCGCGCTGTGCAGGGCGCGAGGCGCCGCGCCGGATGGCACGCGCAATTCGCGGCGCGGGGTCCGCCAGCGCGCAGCCTCGGGCACGCAGGGCCCGAGGCGGAGCATGCATGCAGCGGGCGACTCCGGTGGGCGGCTAGCGCGCGGCCAGCGAGCTGCACATGCCCCAGCGGGCCTGCAGCGCCGCGGCGGCGCCCTTCTGCCGCCCGGCCGCCGCCCGGCTGCCGGCGCGCCGCCGGCAGCTGCACTACTCAGGGCCACTTGGAGCAAGACCGCCAAGGCTCTCGTTCCCGCCCGCGCCCTGTCGTCCAGAGGACAAAGGGACAGTCTGCATGCGCATGAGCGCGCGGCCCCCTCAGCGACCATGTATAGGGTAGAGGAGACAACCCTAATCCCTACCCTGGGCGCGCCTTCTCGGCCGCCCAGGTGCCGTCCGGCTGGTACGCCAGCACGGACAGCGCGCCGTCGGAGGACGCTGCCGCGAGCAGCAGCCCCAGCTCGTGCGGCGCGAACGCGATGCCGTTCACCGACGCGCTGTGCGCCGGCGCCGAGTGCACCTGGCGCGCGCGCGCGTGCACAAGCTTGCCGCGTCGCCGGTGCGGCCGCGCCCGGCGTGCTCACCAGACTGCGACCCCGCGCTTCGATGGCGAAGAGATGCGGCACGCACGTGCGGGCGCCCAGGGCCGCGCGCGTGAACCAGCGCCCGTCGTGGCTCAGGCCCTGTCACTAACGCTTGACACGGGAAAGACACGCGGCCAGGCGGCTGAGGGTGGTTAGGGTCGGGGCTAGGCCATGCAGGGCCGCGCACGGGCGTCCAGGTGTTCTCCGGCGCCTCCTTCCACACGATCACGCGGTGGTCGAAGCTGCAGGAGGCCAGCAGGCTGCCGAACTTTGGGTGCGCCCAGGCGACCTGCCGCCGCCGGCGCGCCCCTTGCTGTCACGCGCGGGCCGCCGCACGCTGGGTCGCGGCGCCCTCTGACAGCCTGCCTCGACTGGCGCGCGCGCAAACCCAGGATGCTTGCGCCGCAGGGCAGCGCCGGTCCGCGGCGCGACCTTGCCCCGGCTTGCTTCAGGCTTTGCGGCGCGCAGACGCATCCGTGCACAGCAGGGCAGCGCGGGCTGCTGGCGGGCCCGGCCGGCGGCCGCGCGGCGGGGTGGGGCGCCGCGGGGGGCGCGCGCCTGCCAGACGGGGCCCTCGTGCCCTGCCAGCTCGGCCAGCGGCGCGACCTGCTCGCCCGCCACGTCAAACACCTGCGCGGCCCGCCGAGCAAGTGCTGCAGCCGCCGGGCGCGCTGGGGCGCTTGCGGAAACCGGCGCCCTCCAGGGCAGCAGCGGCTCTGATCGAGCGCCGCGACTTGGTCCAGATGCCGCTACGTAGTGCAGATGTTTTCAGCCCCTTCACTCAGACCCCCTGTGCACCCAACAGCAGCAGCTTGCAGGAGGCAAGCTGAGCGATGAGCTGCCGCGCTGGTATGCGCGCAAGAGCGCGCCTTGATGGTGCGGTCTGACGAGCAGGTGGCCAGCCGGCGGCCGTAGTAGTCCAGCTGCACGTCGTGCACCTGCGCAGGCGCTCGATCTTGGTTGCACGGACACGCGGCAGCAGCATTGCAGTCTTGGGCGTCGGACAGCTGGTCCAGCGCGGCTCACCATGTCCTGGTGCCCGCTCTCGAAGGAGGCAGTCGTCGTGGCCATGGCGCCGCAGCAGAGGTGCCGCGCACGCCCGTGCGCGTGCGCCGCCGCAGGTGAATACCAGTGCCCGGCGCAGTCGCTCAAGGGCTGCGGCACCAGCTGCTCCTTATCCGGGCCTGCGTCCTCTCGCTGTCCCCTCACCGGTACACACCGCAGAGGAAAGCGCCAATGCATGACCCTGACATAATCTCACAAGCCAGTCGGCCAACCTGGGGAACCATGGGGAAGCGATGCCCGCACCTGCTGAGCTGTGTGCAGTGCTGCATGCAAAGCCAAGGCCAGCATCCGGCCGTCGTGGCCTCATGCACAGCCCGCACGAAGCAGCAGCTACGGCTGGCAGTGGATTGCAGGCTACGCCGACCAGCGACCAGCGAGAGGACATGGCGTTGCTGGCACAGGTGCCTCACAAGTTGTGCGGCACAACAAGGGCCCAGCCACGCGATCCCAACTCATGCTTTGGCGATGCACATGCCGGAGAGGAGGCTGCGCATGCGGTCAGTCCAGCAGAACAGGTGCACACACAAATGCTTCCGAAGCAGCTGCATGGGCACATTCAGCTCACAGAAGAGCTGTCGCTCCCCCAGCCGGCCTGGCATGTGCATGGGTGCCTGGTGAGGGCTGCTGCAATGCACACGCATGAGCAACATATTTCTGCCGCTCCAGGCCTGGCAGGAGCATGCATCGGTGCTCAGTGGTGGTCAGTGCCGTGGGGAACGGGGCCGCAGCAGCGCCGCGCCGGCAGCGACGGATGCGAGCAGCAGCGCCAGCAGCCATGCAAGCAGCGCGCAGGTCGCCGCAGAGGTGCGCATGTTGCCGCGCTACTCGCAGCGCGGAGGCATGCGATGCAGCCAAACCAAGAGGGGCGACTCAGGCGTCCAGCCCCAGTGCTGCAGAGTGAAATCCCAGCAAGCCCAAGGAGCTGGCCAAACAGGCTTCTGGCCTGCGTGTTCAGCTGTGAGCGCTTGAAGCGGCAGGCACACACCGCACACGTCTGTGGGAGCTTGCGCGTCCTCACAATGCATGGGGCAATGCACGCCCGGCATGCAAAGTAGGCTCAAGTATGCTCGGGGGTGGCGCGGGGTGCGTGCGCAGTGAAGCATGGAGAATCGTTACGTACGTGTACGCGTGTCAGCCTATCGCGGCTATCTAGGGACGCACCCCTATGCAGGGCTACCAGTCATGGCAGACCATCAGCGGTAGCTGGGCATGCAAGGATACAGCAGGCAAGTGCTCGGAAGGTTTGGTGCCGTATGAACTGAAGCATGGTGCACCCCGGCGCGAGTGAGTGCGCGAGCGGCGAGAGCGCAGCCCGAGTGCCCCGGCAGTGCCCGGCGGCCACTCGGAAGAATGTGGTTGTCAACCCTGATCAGCGCCCAACCAGCGCCTGCCCTGGCAGGGCGCCAAGGGCGACACGCCAATGCGGCCGTGGCGCCTCGGTGCCACTTGCAGCAGCACAAATCGCAGCAGACAAGCTCCGAAGTTTGCACTTCAAAATGTAAAAGCATGCCCAAGACTCGCAGCGGCTGCCTCCGTGCAGCGCAGCACAGCGGCGTCCTAGCGCTGCCAGGCACCGAACTGAGCAGCGCGGCTGATCACCGCCATTGTCTGGACGGGACTCGCGCCCTGCTCACCGGCCTGTCAGGCTACGGCTGGGACCCAAAGAATACGAGGCAGGATACGTGCAGCTCAACGCAGGACGGGTGTGACCCGGGCTGTGCGGCGCTCAGACAACAGCCCGGACTCAGAGCACTACACTTGCAATTCTGCAATAAAATAGGTACTGAGCAAGAAGAACAACAGCCCGCACAATCTCTTGATCAGGCCCGCCCCCCTATAATTGGCATTCAGACAGCGAACGAGGGGTGCATCCCATGACAGCAGGAGAATTCAGATGCTTGCAGGCCCTGGCGGCACGCAGGCGCCCAAGGGCCTGCATGGCCTCCGCGGCGGCAACGCGCCGAGAGGCGAGCGCTTCAGGCGCTTCCACAGGGCTGCGCAGCATGCGCTGGCTACGTGGCCGCAACGGGCAGGGCGGGAGTGGTGGAGCATGGGTTGGGGCCGTCTTGCGGCCCGCGCGCAAACTGAAACTCCAAGCGCACTTTCCAGCCCGCGGCGCCGCACACGACCTGTCGGCGCACGCCGTCAAACGCCTCGTCCCACTCGAGGTCCGTGTAGAACTGCTCGCCGTCCGTGCACGCCCTCCAGACGTCCACCGGCGGCGCCACCGTGCTGTCCATCAGCGGCAGCTCCTCGTCCTGGCCGGCGACCACCGCCCTGAAGCCAAGCGTGGCCAGCGCGCCCCGGTCGGGCGCCCACTGCTGCAGCGTCACGAAGGGCAGGCCCGGCGCCTGGCGCAGCGCGCGCCGCGCGCCGTACATGGGCCACTTTTGCTGGGCGCCAGTGGCGGCGTGCCCCTCTCCGCCCGCCCACAGCGCGCCGTGCACGGTCACATTGCGGCCCAGGGAGGAGCTCCACTCGCTCGACACCAGCGTCAGGTCCGCGCAGGCCCAGTAGCCGGCGTCCTCGGCCGCCACGCCGAGCCTGTAGGTCGCCATCCCCCAGCACAGGGCGAGGCCGACCACCAGCCGGCCGCACGGCAGCCCCCTTTCTTCCTGCGGGTTGGCACAAGCCGTCGGTCAGCCCGTCGTGCTCGGAGACGAGGCGCGCGTTGCTGCACATGCCGGAGACAGGCCGAGAGAGGCACCTCCAAAGAGGCGGGCCAAGGGCTCCGCACCCACAGGCGGTGCATAGCAGACGTCCTCGGTCAGCTATGGACAGCTGCTGCTGCCTGCCGCACGTCCCTGACGCCTAGTGTCCCGCAGGCTGCCCGTGACGGCGAGGCTCCTTCAGAACTCGTCCTTCAGCGTTTGCAGGCCACCAGGATGTCAGGAGGCTGCTCCAGTGGCAGCACAGTAGCAGCAGTGCACACACTGATGTACGTCGTGTTCTGGCCGTAGGAGCTCGTCTGCCTGCAGAGCACCATCAGATGGCCTTCTATTTGCCCGTTTACCCTAGAAAACTGCTACAAGCTACTTGCTGATTTCGAAACGGCAGGATCACACGCACGTCAGCCCTACGGGGTTCACATGTCCATAAACCAGTGTAAACCGTTTGTACCCCGAAGCCACCCACCATGCACCCGTGCATGTGGTCTGGAATGGTGTTTCATGAGCAGATGGTATCCTAGCACACCACGGGGCTAGATACCCCGTGCGAACACCTAGTATGTAGCAAATGTATCTGGTAGGCTGGGCGCAGCGCTGGCGTGCCACGCCAGGGCCCACATCCGGCGGCCGCGGCTCTCATGCCAGGCCGCCCGCGTCAGCCCGCATGTAGGAAGCAGCAGCTGCGGCAGACAGTGCGTTGCGGGCTACGCTGTCTGGCGCCCACCTGGAGGACAGTCAAGCGGCGCTGCTGGCACAGAGGCCGCATAACAAGGCCCAGCCACGGGGGTCCCAGCTCGTGCTTCAGGCGCTGCAACATGCCTGAGGGAGGCTGCGCATGCCGTCATTCCAAGCAGGACAGGTACACACACAGCGCTGCCGACGGGCGCGGGCACAGCTGCGGTGCCAGCCGCGGCGCCATGCACCGCAGGCTCCCGGAGCAGCTGCGTGGACATGTTTTGCTGGCAGAACAGCTGGCGCACCCCAGCAGGCCTGCAGTGCGCATGGGCGCCTCCTGAGGGCTGCTGCCATGCAGGCGCAGGACCAACCGGGTCATGCCGCGCCAGGCCTGGCAGGAGCATGCATCGGTGGCTTTATGGTGGTCGGTGCGGTGGGGAACGGGGCCGCAACGGCCCCGCGTCGGCAGCCGACGGATGCATGCAGCAGCGCCAGCAGCATGCAAGCAGTGTGCATGTCGCAGCAAAGCCGCATCGGGCCGCGCTGCTCGCAGCGTGGAAGCACGAGATAGTCGCCACCAGGAAGCGCTACCCAGGCATCCAGCCCCAGTGGAGTGCGCTGGATACATGGTATGCAATAAAAGCACGCCTATGGAAGTTGGCATGAGCTTCCTGGCCTCCGCGTTCAGCTGTGAGCACGTCGAGGCGGCAGGCACATGCAACACTTGTGTCGGGACCTGTGCGCCAATGTATCGCGGCTGGGGCTGCGCAAGCGAAAGAGGAAGAGTGTGGTACGTCCCGTGTATCAGCCACCCGCGGCTGTGTAGGGGCGCAGCCTTATGCAGGGCTATTTATGGCAGATTCAGTGGAAGTGGGCATGCAGGGATTTCGGCAGGCCCTGATGCAAGCATGGTGCCGCATGAACTGAAGCAAAGTGCACCCCCGGCGGGGGTTGGTGCGCCAGCGGCGCGCAGGCAGCCTGAGTGGCCGGGCAGTGCCTGGCGGGCACTCGAACAGAGTATGCTCAACAGCATTGAACAGTGGCATGGGCTGCTCGCAGCTTCCTGTGCCTGGCCCGACAGAGGCGGACACATGTAGGTGGTGTAGCAGCAGCAGAAGCGATCAGAGGCTGTGGCTCAGCTTCCGTGGACGGCAGCTGACGCGCAGCCCAAGCCCTAACCCTTGGAGAGCTGGACATTGACCTTAACGTCAATCGGCAGTTAGTGCCGATCCGAGCCGGCTCAAGACGTCTTGATCGTGCCTAGGCGAAGGCCGGTGGAGCATAGTGGCGGGCGATGTACCCAGTAACGACTAGGCCTGTCGGTAGGCACCCATCCCCGAGCCGAGCCCGGCTGTTGAGGGCGTGGTCGTGCGGCTGCCACGAACAGCAATGCCTGGCCAGATAGCTTCGGCAGCAAGCGTGCCTGACCACAGTCCAGCGCCTTTGGTTGCTGAGACCGTGTGGCGCAAGCGCTCAGGGCATGTAGTCACCGCGGCGCCCGCGGCGGGAAACTTCCACCACTGCTGTTCTGGGAGGGCGTGCGGGAGAGGCAGAGCCTGAGCCAGGGGCCTCGGGGCACGCAGGCGCCAGGTGAGGGCCGCCGGCCGGCCCCAGACCCCTTGCACCACAGACTGCGCACGCGGTGGCTGCTGTGGTGGCTGCCAAGCCTACAATGTGTGTGCAGCAGTGCAGGCGCTCGAGGCAATGACGCGCCCTGTGAGTACACTGGTGTGTGCGCCTGACCGTCTTTGGTGTCGGTGACAAGCCTAGGACCATGCACCTGCCATGCACATTATTTGCCCTACTCAGAGTGATCCGCGTCTTCAGCGGAGCGCGATGCAGACCACCTGCATCGCGCGATCCCAGGCCTCCTGCTTGTGGATCCGCTAGCATGCCCATCAGAGCCTTGCTCATGCGCGCAGCCCGTGGAGCGCGTCACGCGCAGTCACGCGGCAGGCTGGAGGCGTATGAGACATGTGACAGCCCCGACGCTGTTGGGTCGGATGGAGCAGAGCCTAGTGCGCTGCCCGCCGCCGCTTAACCTGGTTGGGCGCTTGGGGCCTTGCTTATGCATGGGTCTTGCTTAATGTGCATTGGCGCTTGGCACTCTTGCTGATACAAAATTTATAGTGCACGAAATCAGCACCTTGCGTCAACCTTGCACTTGTGCGTGTTTATGTTGCAGTGTGTATACTGCAGCGCAGCACGGGTGTGCCTTGAGCCTGGGATAAGCAGGGGGCTTTGTGAGGGTTTGCGCGCTCGTGCTACTGGCAGGCACTGTGCAGAGCGCCTCAGGTGCGCAACCTATTGCTGCGCTCTACTCAGCGAGTGAGCAAGATGGCATTGCGTGCGCTGGTGACCATCAGCCAGCTATGGAAAGCCCTAACACCCTCCAGTCGCGCCGCAGCGTACTGCTGACAGCGCTTCAGGCCGCGCAGGCGTGACGCTGCCAGCCACGCCGGCGCGCGAGCGGCCGCCGCGGCGCGCGAGCGCGGCGGCGGCCAAGGCCGTGTTTGCCAAGGCGGCCGCGCCTGAGCCCGAGCCGGAAGAGCCGCCCGACCCAGTGGCCGAGGCGGCCGCCGCCGCTGCGCAGCCGCGCCGCAAGCGCGGCCGCCCGCGCAAGCACGAGGCCCGCGCGGGCGCGCCCGCCACCGCTGGCGCGCCCGACGGCGCCCCCGCCGCCAAGCGCAAGCGCGGCCGGCCGCCCAAGGCGCGCGAGGCGGCGCCCGCCGGGCCGCCGCTGCGCGGCGCGCCGCCGCCGGCCGCGGCCGCGGGCGGCAGCGAGGCGGGCGGCCTACCCGGCGGCGACCTGCCGAGCCTGGGCCTACCGGCGGTACCGTCGCTGGACGTGAAGTCGGCCACGTCCGGGTCGCTCGACCTGTTTGCGCCCTGGGCCAGGCGCGCGCACGAGCGCTTGGCGTGGCCCTGCCTGGGTGTGCTGTCTCATCGGCGCTCCATCTAGGCTGGCGCCCGGCATAGCGCACTCTAAGAGTGCAGGACGGGCAAGCAGCGGGTGTCGGTGGGGCGCCCGGTGGTCCGGCTGCCGCTGGCAGCCCGACTGCAGGCGCTGAGGCCGGCTGGTAACTCTGCGGGCCTGCTGTTGCTTGTGCGGTGATGCGGTGCAGTGCAGGCAGGCCGCTGAAACAGGTTTCTGCATTGGGTTGGGGGGCACAAGCACTGCCTGCAGGCTTTGCTCTGCTCTGCAAGGCAACCAGGCATGCACGTATTCACGTCCGCGCAGACTTGCTTAACAGCGCCGCGTGAAAGCTACGTCGTGATCTAGCACCTGTGCTGCCGTCCAGCCTCGAGGTCCGCCTTTGACCGCGCGCGCGCGCGCCGCAGCGGCTGCAGCCTGGGCGACAACCCAGAGTCCATGCTGCTGGCGGACCTGCTGGGCGGGGCCGGGTTCACGCCGCCGCTGAGCGTGTTCGCGGCGGCCGCGGAGGGCGCGCCCGCGCACGCGGCCGTCGCCGTGTCGAGCGCGGTGGCGGAATCCACGCTGCCGCGCGCGCGCGTGCTGGAGATGCTGGGCATGCGGCCGGAGCTGGGTGCGACCCTAACCCTATGCCAGGGCCGCCGTGGCTCGCCTCGCCTCGGCGCTCGCAGCCGCCACGATGAAAATTCTGGCTCAGCTTGGTTGCTGCTGGCCTGTAGGCAGGGTTAGTGTTGTCCTGCGACTCCAATCACTGCTGTGACTCCCGCCCCATGTCGCCCTGAGCGCGTGCCATGCTGTCTGGCGCAGGGGACGCGTACATTCCGCGGCGCCGCCGCAGCGGCACCTACAAGTCGGGCATCACGGTCAAGGTCGCCGCGCCGGCGCCGCTCGCGCCGCCGCCGGCGTGTGCGGGGTGGAGCCCCGCCGCAACCCTGGCCGCGTTCGCCAGCCCCTGGCCGCCGGCCGCCGGGGCGCAGCTCCCTCACAGCGGGCGCGCGCCGGCTTACGGCAGCTGCACTGCGCAGCCGTCGCTCGGCGACGCGATGGGCAAGCCGGGCGGCGCGTGGCCGCCCGGCGCCGGCGGCCGCGACGGCGGCGCGCACTCCAGCTCCTCGACCGCGTCCGAGGCATCGCACTTCAGGCTGGGCGTGCCGGCGGCCGCGCTGCGAGCCAGCCGCGCGTCTGCGCCCGAGCTGACCGCGCCGCTCGGCTGGGAGGGCGGGCCGCCCGCGCCCGCGCTCGGCGCGCGCGCGGCCAGCCCCTTTGCGGGCGCGGCGGTGGACGCCGGCCTGCCCCACGACCCGACGCCGCCGCGCCGCGTCCCCGCCGCGCGCCAGTGGTCCGCGCCGGCGGCGCTGTCGCTGGAGCATCTGCTGGAGCTGTACGGCCGCGCGCCGCCCGCGCCGGCGCCCGGCGGCTTTGGCCGCCTCGCGGCCAGCGCCGCTGCGGCCGCCAGCGCCGCGGCGGCCGCCGTCATCGCGGCCGCGCGCGATGCGCAGACCGTGGCCTCGGTGCGCGGCCCTGCCGCTCCTCAGACCTGGTCCGCACGTCAGCCCACCGCAACATGCCGTCTGGATGCTGAGAGGGCCTGTGAATAACACACGCCCTGTCCGAGCCTACTCGTTGTCATACTGACTGCTACGATCCACCCCGTGGGGTTGGTCGTTGCAGTGTGACCTTAAATCAAGCCCTAAAACCTGGCATGTAAGCAAACACTCTGCCCCTCTGCGCGCAGGCCAGGTCAGATGCCGCGCCGCTAGAGGGCCTGGCCAAGAGCGGGTCGGAGGCCTGCCTGCACGCGCTGCGCGAGTGCTCGGCTGCGCGGCCGCCGGCGTGGCAAGCGCCTGACGCAGCGCCGCCGCGCGCGCCCGCGCCCGGCGACGCCGACGCCTTCCAGCGCATCGCCGCGCTGCTCGAGCGTCGTGCCAGCGCGCCCACGCAGCCACCTGCCCTGCCGGCGCTGCTGCCGCTCGGCGCCGCCGCGCAGCCGGGCGCCGGCGCGCCGGGGCACGGGGCGAGCGGGGCCGGCGCCGAGGCGCGCGCGCTGGCGGGCGGCTGCGCGCTCGCGGCGCCGGGCGCGGGAAACCCCGGCGGGAGCCCTGCGGGGTCGCCCCCGGGCGCCGCGCTGGCGGCGGCCCGCGCGAGCGGGGCCGCCCGCCCGCGGCGGCCGGCGTGGCTGGATGAGGTAGCGCAGCGCGTGTCGCAGGGCATCAGCCTGGGCAGCCGCGCGTCTGCGAGCTCACTCTCCAGTGCGCTGCCGGCCGGCCTCGAGAGCTGCGGCCTGGAAAGCTACTGCTGCGGTGGCGGCGCGCGCGCGGGCGCGGCGCGGCCGGCCGCGCCGTGCCCGCCGCACCGCGCGCAGGGCGCCCCGCCCGCGCAGCCTGACGCCGGCGGGGGCCCGGCGGCGGCGCTGGCGGCGGCGGCCGGCGGCCGCGCAGGGCTGAGCGCTTGAGGCCACAGCTCACTTGCCGGTTCCGTCTTTTTTTTGGGCCCAAGACCCAGCCCACCAGGCGGGCAGGCACCAGGCGGATAGGCGCACCAGCAAGCACAATGATGCGGTGTGTGCAGCAGCGGCGGCTCATGGCCGCGCAACGCGACGCGCCGGATGCTGCTGCGCCCCGCAGATGAACGCCTTGCATGGGCGCCAGGCCGCCGCCTTGCCTGCCGGGCGCCGCGGCGGGCGCGCGCGCTCGGGCACTTCAGGACCGTATCTGGCAGCTGTGTGTGCCATGCTCTCTGTGTCAAATTACTCTGCTTCTCTGTTGTGCATCGCTGGCGAGCCCGGCCGATTGTGTTTTCGGGTGGGGGCCAGACGGCACGGGCGGCTGCGATCAGACAATGCGGTGGGGCCTGGGTATTGGGCAGGGCATGCAGGCGTGGAGATGGAGTGCGCTGAGCATGCTTTGTGTTGATCCTATGTTTCCCTGCGCTGCGCGTGCGCGGCGGTGCAACTTTGCGTGGCAGGCTGAGTGCCAGGCGTCTTTCCGTATGGTTTTCCTTGCATGCTGTGTTAGGCATGCGCTGCTTTAGGCGCGCGCTGGGGGTCCATCAACATGCTGTGCCGCGGTTGCGGGGCGGGGCATGTTGGGCAAGGGAGTCTGTCACTTGGACTCTGACTAAGCTGATGTGTGGCGGGGGCCTGGTACCTGAGGCACCGTCGCCGGGGGCACAGCCGGTTTGCATATCGCTGCAGTGCGCACACGCAATTCGTGCGGCGCGCTGGAGTTCGGACGCAGTCCGCGTTGGAGGGTAGGCAATCGGCTTTGGTGGGATCCGATGTTCCAAGCCGCGAGTGTTTCAAGGCGTCAGGCGGTGTCCAGGGTGGCGGCCGAGGTGGCCGGCGGTTTTCTCGGAGATTGGTGTCTTGGGGGGCGCCCTGTTGCTATGGGGCGCCCAATAGCCCTTTTCATGCGGCGCGCACTGTGCGGCAGCGCCTGGCAAGCCAGCCGGCGCAGCGCCCCTGCGCGCCGCCGGACGCGGGGGGGAAGCAGCGCGCGCGCATGCGCGCCCCTGCTTGCTCCCGGCGGATTTTGGGTAGCTCGGGCTGAGTGCAGGGCCGGCCGTTGCGCCTAATTACGGCGGCTAGCCACCTATCTGCAGGCGGCCCCGCACTGCGCCCTCCAGGATTTCGCACGCGCGCTGTTGCGCTGGCGAAGCGCACGAAGTATCGCATTTCATGTCTGGTGTGCTGTGCTCTTGATTAGCGGCGGCAGTATTGGGCAGGCGCGGGGGCTCGCGCGCAAGCGTATTCTGATGCGAGGTGTTTTGCTGCTTGATAGCTGCCTGCTGCTGCATAGGGGCATGTTTTATTTCTTTGGCATGGCGTTATGCCGTGTCGGCCCTGCCTGTGGTCAACAGTCGGGCTGCGGCGGGGCGCGCAGCCCGGCGAAGGGTGGGCTGCTGCCATATGAGTGCAGGGCTTGGGAAAACGTTTGGAGCGGCAATGAATGCGCAGAACTGAGTAAGCTGTAGCCTGGGCTGTGCGGGTGGGCAGCATGGCGTCGCAGCCGCGTGTGCCCGCTCCAGGAAGCGCGGAGCCCGGCCCTGCGCAGCGGCGCCCTGTCCCCTTGCTGCACTGGCGCACGAGGCCGCGCACAGCCGGTATTCCCCTGTGGCTGGTGCGCGCCTCTCGCAAGGCGCGGCGCCTTTGGGACGCGGGCGCAACCCCCGGGTCGCCCTTCCCCAATAACCGGCCCTGCCCAGATAATATCCCCTACATAACCCCCGGTGCGTGTCGTGTGCAGCCGGACACTCCCTCAGGGCTGGGGCGGCGTCGTGCCGCCCCCTCTGGGTGTGTGCGCCCTGCTGTGTCCGCACACTCGCCATCTTCGTGCATGTGCTGCCATGTCCACACCATGTAATCACATTGGGATATCTTATGAATACCAGGGATTCTAGGAGCGCGTGCGCAGGTCGGCTGCACATGTGCTGTGCGCCCCGTGGGTTGCGTCCACAAGCTTCTATATATAGACGTGTCGCGCCAAGGCGCGACGGTATTTGCCGGGGCGCTGTGTGCAGTGTGCCCGAAAGGCTGTGATTGAGTGTGTGCGCACTTGTCTGGACCGACACTTTTGGGGTAGCGATACCAGTGTTCTGGGTCGCTACTTGGGTGGGATTGGCACTGGCCTCCGCCTTTTGCATGTCAATGCGGCTACACCGTGTAATTTTCCGGATAGTCCAGATTGGCCCTGTAACAACCTAGTTTGGCCCTGCACCGATCCCGTGCTGGTGAAGCAGAGGCAAGTGCGAGCGGACCGCGCACGGACAGGACAGGTTCAGCGCTGCAGCCTCTGCATTACATACCTGCATACATGCCGCGCGTGCGGCTCATGCAACACACAGCCCTACTGTACAGATCCATGCGCATGGAAACCGAGCCGCAACTGGCTGGTCAGAACCCGCGCGCCCCGCACACCCTCCTCCCTCCGAGCGACAGTTACACAGGAGTGGCTGCACGCGGCGCGCATGTGGGCTGCCATGACTGGCAGCACGGATACAGGTCATGGCAGCACGGATACAGGTCATGGCAGGCTCATCATGTGGTCACGGGCGGCAGACATGTGCACGCCTACAGGTACGCGCCGCAGACGGGTGCATGCCCACGGTGGCGGGCGGCAGCCAGGTGCATGCCTGCGGTGCTGCGCGCAGGACCGAACACCGCCCAGGCACAGGCCCCAGCGACCCGACGCAGCCCCGACACAGGCCCCGCACGAGCTGAGCGAGACCCGGACAGCCAGGGCATGCATGGCGTGACTTCCAGACAGCGCAGCAACATGCACACGGGCCTCCTTCCAGCGCTTCCCGACATATAGGGCAACCCTCATGCAAGGGGCACTCGCCTACAGCAAGCAACAAGGGCCCGGATCCAGTACACGAAGGCCCACCAGCCGCCCAAGCCTAGCTCGGCGACCCGTCCTCCTGTTTCAACCCTGTTGGCACAATGCCGGCCACCACCACTCTCGGCGTTCTCACACGGCAGGCTGCCCAACGCGGCACGGCCTTGCCGCAAACATTTACTCACAGCCTCCTCCTCAGCGGTCGTGCGCCGCAAACAGGTGTTTATAACCTCCTCAATGGTCATGCATTTTGCAGGAAGTGTGCGGGTCTCCTTGCGCAGACAGGCGCGCTAGCTGGGCACGGCGGCCCGCTGGGCCGTCGCGGGCGCGCCGGCCGCGGGCGACCCGCCCGCCGACCACCCGGAGTCCAGGCCCCAGCGCGCGCGCCAGCGCCGGCCCAGCTCTGCGCGGATCATGCGCACCTGCGCGCGCGCGCGCGGGCACACGCTCGGCGCTGCTGAGAGGAGCAGCGGGCGGCGGTGCCAGCCGCTTGCCCGTCCACAGAGCGGTCTAACCGAGCCGAACCGAGGAACCCAGGCTGCCGCCAAGCAGCTGCTCCCGGGCGCGCTGTCTACAGACGTCGGGTTAGAGACCCCAGCCGTGCACACCCTCCAGCACACACCGCTGCAGCACATGCCTTGCTCCAGGCACGGCGGACACGCGCGCGTCACACTGCGGACAGGCACGCGCGGCCGACGACTGCGGCTGCAGCAAAGGCCTGCCGCGCAAGCAGGCAAGACTGCCGCGCAGCCGCGCGTGCGGGCCGCCGTCGGGCTGCCGACACGCCAGTCTGCGCATTTGAGAAGCCGCGTCAGAGTGCAGACGCGCCAGTCTGCATGATCGGGGGCCCCACGCCGAGGGGCCCCGGCGGCGGCACCTCCTTGGCGCAGCCGCCGCGGAAGTCCGAGTTCTCCTGCGCGCGCCGCACGAGGTACTGCAGCGTCTCCGGCACCGGGCCGTACGGCAGGATCTTGTGGATGCGGAAGCCGGCGCGCCCGAGCGTGAAGCTCAGGTGGTCCGCCATGCCCAGCAGCTGCCCAAAGTACACGCCTGCGCGCGCGCGACAGGCTCACGGTCAGTGTGGCGTGCGGCAGGACCTTGTGGGCGCGCAAGCCGGCGTGCCCCGAGCGTAAAGCTCAGGTGGTCCGCCATGCCCAGCAGCTGCCCAAAGCACACGCCTGCGCGTGCTGGTAGGATGACGTTTACGGTGGCGTATGTGCCGCCGGTCGGGCCCGGGCGGCGCATGGCATCCGCCACGCATACATCCGCAAGCTCAATGCAGGGCCCTGAGCTGCCGTGCAGGGTCTGCGCCGCGCCTGACGCGGCCGGGTCCAGGCCCAGGCGGCGCATGGCATTGCCCGTGCAAAACCCTACAACTTCACGGAGGGCCCTGAGCTGCCGCGCAGGGTCTGCGCCGCGCCTGACGTGGCCGGGTCCAGGCCCAGGCGGCGCATGGCGCCGGCCGCGGCCGCCACCGACGCCTGGTTGTGGCTGGCCACCATCAGCTCGGCGCCGCGCTGCGCGACCTCGCGCAGCACGCGCTCCACGCACCTGCGCTTGCGCGCTCCGCGCTTAGATTCAGAACTGGCTGAGGCCGGGTGGAACCGGGGTTTCATGCGGAACAAGGCCGCCCCGAGCGGCTGGGCACGGGCGCGCCGGCTGCGGGCGCCTGCACCCCCTGCACCCGGGCGCCAGCCGCGCGCACGCAGCAGCGCCGCGCGGCTGCGGCACCAAAACATGCCAGCCTGTGGGGACTGAACTGGTGTGGGGTGGGACCAGAGTCCATCTGCACGCAGGCGGCAGGGCGGCAGCGCCCTGGTCGTTACCGGCACGCATGCCCTGCAGCATGGCCTCCCGTGGGGCCGCCGCAGCCGAGCGGTGAGCCATGGCGGGCGCTTGCACGAGTGCCGCAAGATTCAACGGAGGGCGGGCCCCAGCAGGCGTCCAGCAGGCGAAAGCGGCACTGCACTTCATTCCAGCGTCAGCTCCAGGCGTTCCCCAGGAGAGCAGCGGCGGGCGGCGCGCCGGTCGTAGTTGGCGTGCGTGTCCTGCAGCGTGGCGTGCACGGGGCTGTCGGCGCCGCGCGCGGCCGCGCGCGCGCGCTCGAACACCAGGTACGCGCCGCGCACAGTCTTGGCGCCAAAGTGCCAGCCCTCACGTGCCGCGCGCGACACGTCCGCGTCCAGCCGTGCGGCCGTATCGCGCAGGTAGCACTGCGCGCATGACACATGTCCGCTGAGCCAGCTATTTGGCATTGCCGTGCAACTTAACAGCACGCCTGAGCGCCTTGGACGCTTTCACAGAGCTGAGGTGCAGCAGCAGCTGGTGTGTTAAAAACAGCTGCTGGAAATTTGTGAGTCAGTGCGTAAGCGCTACACGAATGCTTGTCTCCTGCGACAATGCCAGCAGATGACAAGGTACGCTAGGGCAGCAGATTGGATACTGGAGCGGATACCTCTACACTACAGCAGATACCTCTACTCTATAGCAGATACCTCTACATGACGTGTTGCGGGCTGCCATGCGCCGCACGGCTCCGGGAGCCCCACAAGGCACGGCCAGCCGCAGCCCAGCCCGCGGCGGGCGCGCCTGGTACGTGTTGAAGACGAGCGGCGCGCCGCGGTTGTGCCGCTGCTGCAGGCGCAGCGTCAGCGCGTCGATCGCCGGCTGGAAGGGCGAGTGCTCCGCGTCCACCATCAGCCGCGTGTTGCCCTGCGAGGGTTTGCATGGTCACGCGTGCTCGTCGTGCACACATGCACGCGCGCTGCAGGGTGATGTGAAAGCATGGCCCAGCCAGGTACAGTCTGTAGAATGCTGCCCTGCCGCTGCCGCGCGCGTCATGCGCCACGGCACTGCTGCGGCACTACCACTGCAGCACTACTTCTGTGGCCGGCTGAGGGGCGCCGCGGCGCTCGCCGCGCCCTACCCTGCTGCACTCAGCATGCCTGCCTACCAAGTCACGACACACTTGCAGTGCGCAGCCTGTGGTTGCCTGGTGAGCTCCGCAGGCGCAAGGCAGCTGCGGAGCGACCAGGCAGTGATGCAGCGACCCCGGAAGTATATAACCGTGACTATAACACGCAACTTCGCCCGGCAGCGTGGCTGCGCCGCGCCGTCACCCAGGCAGCGCCCCGCCCGCGCCGCACCTTGGCCTCCACCGCGGCCGCCAGCGCGTCCATGCGGCGCACGAGCGCGGCCAGCCCTAGCCTAACCCTACCCTACCATATCCCGATGCGCCGCACCTTGGCCTCCACCGCGGCCGCCAGCGCGTCCATGCGGCGCACGAGCGCAGCGAGCGCGCGCGCCTCATCAGGCTCCAGGTGCGACCCGAGCGCCGCCTCCAGCCGCGCCGACACCGCGCCGCGGTCGTCCGGCGGGCACAGCTCGCACAGCGCCGCGGACATCCGCTCCAGCAGCGCCGGCGGGCCCAGCGCCGTCACCTATAAAGGCGCCAGGTTCGGTGTCGGTGCCGCCCATGAGCTCGCATGGCACACACGGCCTGGATAGCCTGACCTGACGAGGACCGCGCGGCGCCAGCGCCCTGGCGCAGGCACACACGCACGCAGCGTGGCATATCGACGTCGGACTCGGCACCGCCGGCGCTGCGGCTACCTGCACCGTCAGCTCCAGCGCGGTAGGAGACGGCACGCATGCATGTAAGCATTGCGTATGCGGTGACGTCCCTGCAGAGCAACACAGGACGCCAAGAGTGATTCGCTCCGTGCTCACACTTGGGGACATGGGGCTCAGCCGCACGCAGGGCGGGGCCGCAGGGCGGGGCGCGCGCGCGCCTTGACAGCGACGATCGCGGTGCAGGCGACGTTGTCGCTGTCGCGGATGGCCTGCATGAAGACGGCCAAGTTGCGGTCACAGGCGCGCTCGGCCGCCGCGGCTGCGCCCGCGCCTGCGGCGCCGCCGTCGTCCTGCACGTCGTCCTCCGCGGCGTACTGCATTATGGGCCGAATGCCGTGCGCGGCCAGGTACGCGATGTTCGGCTGAATCGTTGCCACACACTCGCCCGCGCAGAAGTGCTTAAAAAAGGTGTGCCGCACGGCCCAGTCGGCGAGCGGGCGGCTGAGCGGCGACGCGCGCGCGGCCGGCAGCAGCCAGCCCGCGTTGTCCACGAGCGGCCGCAGCGCGCAAGCCTGGAACACCGCCAGCGACTGCAGCAGCTGCGCCGTGGACTTTGCCTGCGCGCGCGCGCACGCCGTCGGCGCGCCTGCGCCTTGCCCTGCGCCTCGCGCGTCTGAGGATGCTGCCTCTGTATATACAGCAGTGGCACGGACTGGCGGCACCAGGCCGCTTGAGAGCTGCGCGCCAGCAGACGGGGCGCTCCGGTAGACCCGACCTGGGTCAGGTCGCAGGCTGCGGCCAGGCGCAAGCGGCGGGGCACCGCACTGCAGGCAGTGGCGGCGCTGTGAGTAAACACGACCTGTACTTGCTCCGTCGGCTGCCGCTGTCGCCGAGTACAAACTCAGCCCAGAGACGACCAGAGCATTTAAGGCACGGCGCCCCGGCGCCACACCTGGAACGCCTCCTTTGGGTCGTCAAAGCGCAGCTCCGGCCAGGCACGCGCCGCGTGCGGCGCGTGCGGTTCGCCTGTTGCCCGGGCAGGCGCAGGCGGCAGCCCGGGCGCCTGCACGGGTGCGCGCGCGGCCTCAGCGCCCTGCCCGGGCCGAAGACCTAGCCATTACTGAATGTGAATACGCCAATGCACCGCATGGCAGGGGTCAAGGTAGCAGGGTGTAGTGCTGTAACTTGGCGTGCTGCCCAGGCGCAAGCGCGCCTGCGGCTCGCGCTCGCCGGCGCGGCCTGCGGCCTCGCCGATGGTGCTGAGGCCAGGCGCAGCGAGGCGCAGGGCGCCCCCCGCGTGCCTGCCCCACTCGTGAAGTGCGCGGCGCAAGGCCATGCTCCTGCACGCCCCGCGCCAAGAGGCTGTTGGCTGGTGGGAAGGCAGCTACTCGGACCAAAGCGCGAAGTCCAAAAGTTACGTTCTCACAGAGGGTGCACGCACAAGAACGGGCTTGCAGCGTACAGACAACCAGCGTGTACAGTTCCTCACTTGCTAAAGCTTGTCAGCTTGCCAAGCGCACGGCAACTTTGAGCAACATAGGCACCAGTCCAGTCTTACAAGGTGTGGCAGACGTGCCTGGGTGAGCCTGGGCAGCAAGAGAGGTCGCCAAGACTGTAGGGCGACCAAGTGGCAAGCCTTGAAGGAGAGCCATAACCCCCAAACCCTAGTTTGGCAGCTTCGGGCACCGTTTGATTGCAGCCAGTTACTAGCTCAGCGCCGGCCTGACCTTGTCTGAGCCTGTCTTGCGGGCCATAGCAGCCTGTGCGCAAGCCTTTGGCAATGCAGCTCCTCCCACAGGTATGGTCGTACAATCTGAGTCAGAGCCTTTCACTACCAATGTTTTTATACCGTCACAAGCCTTGGCGCCAGAAGGGACACGCGAATGCCAGCGGAGCTGTAAACAACCACTGCCACTTATATGCAGCCAAGTGCGTGCGTCAGCACGGCACACATCAACAGGCTTCTGTCAAGAGTGTGCTGCATATGCATTGAGCAGTATGCTGCCTGCGTACACCTGCACCCAAGCAGCATCGCGCACCTGCCTGCGTACACCTGCACCAAGCAGCATCGCGCACCTGCCAGGCGAACAGGAAACACATGGTGCGTCTGAAGCTCACGCTGTTGGTCACAACATGCAGCGCGCTCTGACGAAGAGCTCCCCAGTAGGTAAACTGTGATGTCTGGTGAAATGCACGTTCCTCCAATACGCTTTAGGCACGTTCAAACAGAAGAGGCAGGGACAGCCTTGTGTAGCTGTGCACCCCCGCTGTCACAGTGCAGTTGTAAGTAGCGGTCCACAGCACCTGAGGGCCACGCTGCTTCACTTAAAGCCTCACTGGCGGCACCAGTCACGTGTGTGATGGTGGGCATGGAGCGCCGCAGGTATATAGAGCTCGAGTTCCACTCGAGTTTCAAAATCTCCAGGGTAGGTCCGCACGTGGCACGAGGGCTTGCTGATGTGTTTGCGCATCCTGAGTGTTTCCAAGAAGGTGCACACATGTTTGCCTGGTTCAAAGGGCAAGATAAAGATATGCATTCAGGGCAAGGTAAAGGTACGCAATCCATGCCCGCCCACTCAGCAGACGGAGTGCCGGGCCTGAGCCTGATACGGGGCGCAAACGTGTTTGCCCCGGCGCACTGCGGTCTGCAGGACCTGCTGCTATCCAGCGCAGGTATTGTGCAGCTAGGTCCTGACAAGCTGGGGCCAGCGGAGGCGCTGGTCAGCCCCGTAAACATAATCGACGCTACCGGGTGCATTGCAGTTCCAGGTATCCCAATCTTGCGCCGGGCAGAGCTGGCTCCGCTGCGTTCTAGTGCCATTGTTGCCTGGCAAGTCCTGACGCGGCTGATGCCCGCGCAGGGCTGGTGGACATGCACGTTCACATATGCGGCGGGGGCGGCGAAGCAGGCGCGCCGTGAATGACAGTCCACCGTATGCACGTATTTTCAAACGAGGACCAATCTGCGACCGCATGGCGCACTGACCTTACTAAGCTACCAAGCGACAGGCCCGGCCTCACGCTGCCCAGAGGCGCCCTTGTCCGGGCTACTTGAAGCGGGCATCACCACAGTTGTCGGCGTCCTGGGCACCGACACCGTCAGCCGGAGCCAGGTGCGGCGCTCGAGCCCTACACACATCTTGTAAAGGCGCGCACCGTGTCTGCCGGGTGCGCTTTGGGATTGCAGAGCTGCCCTGGCCCTGGGGACGCTCGCTCACAAGTGCCACCCTGCCGACGGTCCCAGCCGGGAGGCAGCACGCCCTCGTGGGCTGCCCGCCGGCGCTCCTGCCAGCCTGCCCGATGCAGCTGCCCCGCGTCCGGCGGGCGCGCCGCCGTGCAGCGAGCTGAGGGTAGGGTTGAGGTTAGGGTCAAAGCACAGCGCGCTGAGGGCCCGCGGCGCAGGGGCGCCGCAGGAGGGCCTGGTCGCCAAGGCGCGCGCGCTGGCCGCGGAGGGCCTGACCGCGCGGCACTGGGTCGGCGGCTATGGCTTCCCGCCGCGCACGGCCACAGGTAGCGCGCAGCGCGACGTGTGCCTGCTGGAGGGCTGCGTGGGCGTGGGCGAGGTCGCCGTGTCGGACCACCGCGGGTCGGCGCCGAGCCCGCTCGAGCTCGGCCGCCTGGCCAGGCGCGCCGCAAGCTTGTTGGGCGCTCTTGCGCTATCGCCCGCCAGGGATCCGCAGGCGTGCTCCAGCCTGTCCCGGCGCCCAGCGCCTGGCGCCGTCGCGCGCATGCCGTCCCGGCATGCGGCCCCGCCCCCTGCACGACGCGCACCGCCGCTGAGTCCGCCGCGCGCGCAGCGAGGTGCGCGTGGGCGGGATGCTCGCCGGCTGTGCCGGCCTGACCTACTGCCACATGGGCACCGCGCCGACGCGCCTGGACCCGCTCCGTGCCGCTCTGGCGGCCGTGCCCGGCCTGCCCAGGTGACTCTCCGGCACAATGTTATCATCTGCTTTATAAATTATGCATTAGAATAGTTATTTCTGCTTTGCAGCCCGCCGGTGCGGCGCCCGCGTGCGGCGACGCTCATTCCGTCACGGCGATCCAGGCCGCGGCGGGCGCAGGACGACTATCCTGCCGACGCATGTGGAGCGCACGCCCGAGCTGGCGGCGGACGGGCTGGCCTGGCTGCGCGAGGGCGGCTGCGTGGACCTCACCGCCGGCCAGCCGGTGCCCGTCCGATGGATGCCCTGTGGGGCGTCCTAGGATGATGCGCCGCTGCCCTGTTATGCTGGTGGGGGCTCGCCAGGTTCTGGAGAGGCATGGGCGTGCAGTGCACAAGCACCTGTGTCGCTCTCCGCGCCGAGCAGCTACAAGCGCCAGCTGCGGCGGTCGCGGGGTGCTGCGCAACTGCGCCGTGCTGCAGTGGTCGCCTCATCACAGTCGAGGCCACCGTTAATGTGTCAAGGCGAGTTGCTGAGAAGCCTGCTCAGGGCATGCAAGAGAGCTGACAGCGAGGTGACAGATGTGACATCGAGCTGAGGTTGAGCTAGGGTAGGATACCCTGATCATGCCGCAACCTGCGCAGGCGCGCGCGGCACTGGCGCTGTACGGCCGCAAGGACGCGGAGCTGCTGGCGCGGGTGAGCGTGTCGAGCGACGCGTACGGCAGCTGGCCGGTGTTTGACGCGCGCGGCGAGCTGGTGTCGTACGAGGTGCGGGCCCAGCGCGGCGTTCGGGCGGGCCGTGTGGATGACCAGGTGCAACAGGCTGTTTACAGGGCTGGCAAGGTGTCTCAGCTGGAGGCGGGAGCCCGTGGCGCCTCTGCCGCCTGCCGCTCTGCGGCATGCTGGGCAGGCTGCTGCAGTAGGTTGTTTGCAAAGCCATTGTCCTTGCATCTAGCGTAAATCTGATATTGCCCCTCGCGCCCTGCCGCTGTGGCTCTGGAGGTAGCAGACGGCTGCAGCTCTTGTCGGGCGCCCGGGCAAATGACGGAGTGCTGATGGTCTGTCACTGCAGCCGTGCGGCCTGGTGCCGTTCCCAACCCTACCCTAACCCTGCCTTGGTGCAGACCATCAGCCGCACTCGCGGCCTCCGCGACCATACCGCCGGTGCCGACGCCACCCCTGCGCCCAGGTCACCGCGCCCAGCGCGCTGCTCGCCTGCCTGCGCGCGCTGGTGCTCGAGGACGGCTGGCCGCTGGAGCGCGCGGTGCCGCTCTTCACCGCCAACCCGGCCGCGCGCCTGCGCCTGCCGCGGAAGGGCCGGGCGCGCCCCCCATGGGCAGACTGATGCATGCATGCGCAGTAGCTCGCGCACCAGATCACTGCAAGCCACGCGCCTTCGCGGCGGCCGCTTGTGCTGGCACATGCGGGCGGCGCCCAGCTGTGGTGCCCGGCTGCTCCTGCTATACATGCAAGTTGTCTTTGCTCGCCTATTTACATCAGTGATCGCAGTGGTTGCATCCTTGTGCCGGCGTGCCAAAGGCCCGCGCCTTTCTGTGATGCAGATCCGGCCCGGCTGCATGCAGAGTCAACACGTGACTGCTGTCAACAACAAGGAGTAATTGCGGCTTGCGCAGCTGGCACCCGACGGCGACGCGGACCTGCTCCTGCTGATGCGAATCCGGCCCTGCTACATGCAGAGGCCCATAGGATTAAAGCGAGCGAGTGTGAGCAGCGAGCGACTGGTGGCGGCCCGCGCGCAGCTGGCGCCCGACGCCGATGCCGACCTGCTGCTGCTGGACGCGGAGACGCTCGAGCTGCGCTACGTGATTGCACGCGGCGAGGTGCTCAGGCGCGCATGCGCCCGAGCCCAGGACCCCTTTACGGGACGCGCGCCAGGCTCTGTTGGAGTGGGCTGCACACGCCGGTGTGCACATGCAGCAGTCCACGCCATGCGCCGTTGGCCTGGCAAGGGCATGGGACGCGCCAGCGGAAACACGGTGCGCTGCTGTGCAGACTGCTAAGAGCAAGGTCAGCAGCGCCACCGCGCAGCTGGTGCAACACTGACGGTCTTGGCAGGACGCCCGAGTGGACGCGCGGGAGCTTCTGGGAGCGCGGCGAGCGCATGCGGCCCCTGCTGCCGCGTGCCATAGGGTAGGGTAGGGTGCAAGCTGACAGTCGCGACGAGCGCGTCCGGCCCCTGCTGCCATGCGCCGCGCCCGCGCGAGCTGACGGCCGCGGCGCGCGAAGCGCGCCGCATGAATGACAGCGGTGGTCTGACGGGGCTGTTGTGCCGCGTCGGCGGAGGCGTGGGCCGCAGCACAGCGCACGCTGCATGTCGCAGGTATTAGACAGGGTGTATATGTAACAGCAGCAGCGTAAACAGCAGCAGCCCACGGCTAGCCAACAAAGCACTTTAACCGCCGCTCACGCATGAGGGCCACACAAATTTGGGGCTCGCACACAAATTCTCGGTCCTGGCGCGGTCCGCAGCCGCGCGGCGCACGCTTGCACCCGCCACATGCAGAAGGGCTCCAATATATAGGGTTATGGTTATACCCTATACCACATGCAGAAGGGCTCCAATGCTCCAGGCGACACAGCCCCCAGAGCGCGGAGCCCCGTGGCGCGCCATCCTTATACGCCTTATGAAGGGCGCCCCTGCTCGTGGGCCAGCGCCGCAAGCAAGCAGGGGGGGGGGAGGGGAGTTATGACAAACCACAGCATACTTGCGGCCTCCAGGAGCCTAGGGCGCCGTGCGCGCAGCGTGCGGGCACACGCGCGCCGCCCCACCAGCGCGCGCTGCGCCGGCCGGACGCGCCTGTGCACGCGCGCTCGTCACGCAGCGAGAGCGGGGTCGGGCAGCACTCACACACACATCACGTCACCATTCCTGCCCCCAGGCAAGCTTTGCGGACGCAGCAAATTGGCGCGGGGCAGCCCAGCCAGGGGGGAAGAGGGGACCGGAAACTTATAAAGCTGCATGGCGCAGCCCAGCCAGGGATAAGGAGGGGACAACAACGCGTAGAGCCATGCGGGCAAGCAGGCCCAGCCATGCGCGCGCATGCGCGCCAGCCCCGCAGATCCTATCAGCATCAGCAAACCTACACAGCAGGGCAGAGGTGACAACAATCCCCACGGCCACATGTTGCGGCAGGGTGGGGCGCATATGTGCTGCCGCGCACCCTCTCGCACACCGGCCCAAGCGCCTTTCAGCATGCGACGCGCCCCGGCATGTATTTGGCAAACAGGCGCAAGGCGCGGCAGCCGCTACTGCGCATCAGAACACCCAAAGCAACGATGTGCTGCGCGCTCAGCGCGGAAAAAGGACTGCGAACGCAAGCCCCGCCACAACTTAGGCGACATCATGCCGCCAGAGGGAGGGGCCCCGGGCGTTCTCAAGCCAGGCTTGACAGCTGCTGCCAGGCAGCGCCGTAATCTGCAGATGGAGCAATGGGAATGCAGCTCTTCTGCAAATCAATCCCTGCTTCAGTGAGGCTGCCGCCTCGGGCGCAGCGCCCTGCCCCAGCACACCCTGCGACGGCCCTGCCACCAGGCGGGGGTCATCGCGGGCATGAGAGCGCCCGCGGGCCCTCCAGGCTCAGGCAGTCGGCGACGCCGCCGCCGCCGTACTGCATGCGGAGCTGCGCCAGGGTCGCGCAGACCTCGGCGAACGGCGGCCTGCGCTTGATGTCGTGCGCCATGCATGCCTGCGCGGGACGGGGCAGGGTCAGCGCGCCCCTGAGCAGGGTGCGGCGGCGGCCTGGGCAGGTCCTGCGGCGCCGAGCATAGTGCAAGCGCGCGCGCCGGGCCGTCAGAGCGCAGCCTGGCGCGCTGCGCACGTGGCGCCGCCGCACGCCGCAGGCGACGAACCAGGCAGGTTCCGCACAGACATGGATGGCAAGCAGAGCCGGTGGCACTCCGTATCTGGCGAGCCAATGCGCAGGTGAGCGTGGGCCCCCTGGCGGTGCAGCGCATGCGCCCTTCCGTGCCCGCCTCCACCCTGAGCCCCGCCTCGACCTCCGCGGGCGTCCACCAGGCCCACGGCTGGCAGATTTGCCTGAAAACCCTATCCCTACCCTATGCTGGGCCCCGCGCATGCTTGTGCGGGCGCCACAAGCGCGGCCGGCATGTTGGGCGGCAGCTCCAGCGCCAGCTTCTGCAGCGCCACTGCCTGAAAGCTCTCACCCCTAACCCTATGCTGGGCCGCGCGCGCGCCTGCGCGAGCGCCACGAGCGCGGCCGGCGTGTCGGGCGGCAGCTCCAGCGCCTGCTTCTGCAGCGCCACCGCCAGCATGATCTGCGGGTGCGTCAGGCCCGCCCACGCGCGCCGCCCGCTCACCATCTCCCCTGCGCCGCGTCGGGACGCCCGGCTCGGGGAGCAGCAGGGGTGCAGGGCATGCAAAGGCGTTGCGGCGCGCTGGAGGGGACAGGCCGTGCGGGACACAGGCGCCAAGCGAGCCCCCCGACTCCGCTCACTGCTGCGCACAAAACGCGGTCGCAAGCATGCACCAGGCAAAGACAGGCACCGGAGCTGCTCGAGGCTGAGCAGACACGGGCCTGCGCCTGCCATTCACCCTTGCAACCGCTGTGACAACAATCGGAAAGAAGAAAGAAACAGACAAACCAGAGCGCGCGAGAGAGCGGAGGGCGCACAGAGCAGCACGCCGAACGAGAACACGTCGGCCGCCTTGCTGACCACGCCCCTGGACAGCACCTCGGGCGCCATGTGCGTCACGGTGCCCGTCGTCTTCGTCTCGATCTTGCTCAGCACGTCCATGTCGCGCGCCAGCCCAAAGTCGGACACCTGGCGGCCGGCGCGCCCCAGCGTAACGCGGGCGGGCCGCGTCGCTGGGCCCCCTGGCCTTGTTGCTCACCCATGGCGGCAAGCGTGCACACGGAACGGCGCTGCGCCCGAGCCCGGCGACAACTCGCTTTCTGCTGCAGTGCAAGACAGGCAGCTGGACAGCAGCCTGCACTCACGCCTGCCCCGCAGGCCCCGCCCCTGTCCTAGGCAGCCACAGGTCCCCACGCCGGCACGCACTCGCGCCCGGCCCCGCGGCCCGTGAGCGCTGGTCGCCATAGCGGCAGCCTCCGGCCGAGCCATGTCGGCATGGCCGGCGGTCGCAGCGCAAAGGCGAGCGCGAGGCCCTCCCCTGTACCTTCTACCCCCCGACCCTACCCCCGCAGCGCCCGCCGCGCCCCACCTTGGCGGAGAAGCCGTGCGCGTTGGCCGCGCTGGACGCGAGCAGGATGTTGCCGCCGGACAGGTCGCCGTGCACGAGCCCGCGGCCGTGCAGGAACTCCATGCCCGACGCGATCTCGGCCGCCGTCGCCAGCAGCATGGCCCAGTTGGGCCGCCCGCCGCCGGCCCGGAACAGGCCCCTGACCACCGCCTCCTGCGCGCGCCGCGCGGCGGGCGCGCCTCAGCGCAGCGCGCAGCCAAACTTGGCGGCGTGGCCCTCTTCGGCTGCGTTTCCGAAAGCCTGGATGTGACCTTACCCACAGCCTCCTGTGCCCGCCTGTGCGGCGGCCGCGGCTCAGCGCGGCGCAGAGTCAACCTTGGCAGCATGGCTCGCTTGAATCGCCCGTCTGCAAGCCTGGAGAAGGCTTTACCGCCGACGCAGTCTGCCCGCGGCGCGCGCGCGCTCGAGCGGCAGCTGCAATGCATGCAGCGGCGTTGCTGGGGGCGCCCAGCCAGACGCACCCCGCAGACATCCAGCACAGACAGCCTGCTCACACTGCTCAGCTAAGCTAAGTATGCAGACTAACCCAACTGAAGCTGCTTCGCCGGCTCACAGCCGACTCCGGGGAATCGGTGTCGCAGGGGGGCCCCGGCGCGCGCGCGCCATGAGCGAGCCGCAGTCCGCATACTCCAGCAGCAGCCAGCACTCATGCAGCAGCGCCGGCCGCGGCTCCTCGGCCAGGAAAGCACGCGCGCCGGCGCTGCCGCCGCCGCGCGGGCTCGGCGCGGCCGGCGCGCTGCCGGAGTTGGTGCAGTCGACGGCCATCGTGCGCGCGCCGGAGAAGCCGGAGCCGGGCTCGGTGACGGCGGTAGCGTGCGCGATCGTGCGCACGACGTACGGGTGCGCCACGTTGGCCGTGATCACCGCCTCGACCGGCACGCCGTCCTTGTCGCGCCGCACCTTGCTCGCGTCGCATACCTGCGGGGTTGAAGCGGTAGGGTAAGCACCCTGCACCCTGCTGCAGCCGCGCCGCTGCCGGGGCTTTGAAGTTCAGGCACGCGGGCGCGCGCGCGCGGCTCGGGCGCGCGGATCGGGGAGAGCGGCGCCGCGCGCGCCACGCCGTGGCGCGGCCGCGGATCGCAGCGGGCCGCACCTTGACCGCGACCAGCTGGCCCTCGTACGTGCCGCGGTACACGCGCCCGTAGCCGCCCTTGCCGATCATGGTCCCCAGCTGCAGGCCCTCGAAGGGCGTGGCAGCGCTGCCCGGCGACGCCGCCTCCTCGCGCACCTGCGCGCGCATGCGGCTTGTGAGCGTGCCCGCCGCAGCGCACGCACGCAACGGCACCTGCACACCGTATTTGAGTCGTCAGCACTGCAGAGTCAAGTTGAGCGTGTGGTCCCAAGAGCAGAGACGTGTAACATGTATAAGTCAGAGAGCGTGCTTGGGCAGATGCATGGCCGCAGTCCTCGCCCGCGCGTCAACATGGCGGCCTGCTCAGCTGCTGCACGGAAAGCAGGCACGCGTTCAATGCCCGGCTCTGACTGCTCCTTGTGCCGCGCGCAACCGCGCGGGGCATGGGGGGCGGGGAAAGGGAAACGGCTCACAGCCACGCAGAAGTACTGTGGCAGCGCCGCGGCCGCGGGCACGCCCGGCGGCAGCGCCAGCGGCCTGTCCGCGGCGGGCGCCGGCAGCCCCGCCTGCTGCTGCTCGCCCTCCCCAGCCTCCATGCCCGCCGGCCTGGCCCCGCGCGCTTCTGGTCGAGATAGGGTAGGGTTGGGGTAGGAATGATTAGCGTCAGCATTTATGGACGACCGCCCTGTGAGACGGCCGGCGCGGGCGCGGGCGCAGGTAGGATGGGGTTGGGGTCGGATGATAAGCGTCAGTGCGGACGCCCCACCCGTCAGGCAGCCGACAGGGCGCGGCGGGCGCGCGCACCGGAACGTGAGCGAGTACGCCGCGGCCTTAGGGCTGCTGCCGGAGCGGGCGGTGCCGGGGCACTGCAGGCCCTGCACCACGAACTCCGCGCCCGCGCCCGCCAGGTCCCCGAACGCCGCCCACGGCTGCGGGGTGCTCTGCGCGCGCGGGCGGCGCAGCCCCTCTCACCCGCACCCACGCGGGGGGCTGATGAAACACGCGGCGCCCGCATGCCAGCAACTGCTCCGGCAGGCTCCTAACGAGCGGCCTGTCGAGCTAGTTTTGATGCAACAGACGAGGGCACTCGCCAGCAAAAGACACCTTGCAACAGCACGACCAGGTGCGCACCAGAGCTCCAGACGCGCACAAGACCCTGACCGTAGCATAGGGACAGGCAATGGCGGTGACTGTGGCCGCACCTGGCTGCTCCGCAGGCTGAAGACGTCCCAAAATGGCTGCCCAACAATGCTGGGCTTGTCCAGGCCTGGCCCGCCGCAAGCATGCCACTATGAGCCCAGCCTCTTGGAAGCAAGCCCTTCACAAAGGCGGCGAGCCATTGGCGCTGCAAACTCCGCTTGCGCGCTCAGGCAGGCGGCAAGCGGCAATGCGAAGGCGCCAGCGCCCTCCCAGAGGCAACCAGGCGCCGTTTAGCGGGAGCGGCGCAAACGCACGGGCCAGCGGGGCGCCGGGCCGCGCCGCGCACCGGTGACGCGCAGCGCGGGGTCGTTCGCGTGCAGGACCTGCCAGGGCCGCGCCGCGGACGCCTCCACGAACAGCAGCGGCTCCGAGTAGCAGTCGACCACGCGCAGCAGCTGCGCGCCGAAGAGTGGCTGTGAGCCGGCGCGCGGCGGGCGAGCGCGCGCCCTGTGGGAGCTCGCACGCCGCCCCGCCCTGCTGCAGCTACGCAAGCTGCCAACGATGCACACGCGCGGCCCGCACACGCTGGGCGCCCGGAGCGAGGCGCGCTCCCGAGCGCAGGCGCCGCGCCGCGGGCAAGCAGGGTTACGGTAAGGGTAGGGGCGGGGGGCGCGCCTGGCGGATGCGCTGCTTCTGGCGGTGCTCAAACGCGCCCCAGACCTCGCGCACCAGCAGGCCCGCCATGTTGCTCAGGATGGCCGCGTTCATGGCCTCCAGCTTGCGCGCCTCCGCGCTGCACAGGCCCCTGCGCGGCGTGGCGAGTCGTTGGTCTAGGGAAGGGTTATTTAATGTAAGATATAGGTGCCCTCAAGGATCCAAAGGCGCGCTGGTGCCCTCTGCGCATGCCGCTGCAGCACGGGCTGCGGTGGTCGCCCACGCACTATCCGGAGCCGGTCGGCGCAGCCTGATTTACTACCGCACACTGTCCTCGGCCGCGCTGCAGTGGCGTGCTTGGCCTGAGACTGCCTCGCCGGCGCCGCGCACCATGGACTCGTACACTACAAGCTCATTTCCCCACACGATTTCGCTGTCGCATGCGCACGCGCCATCAGCGTTGCGCGGCGCAACAGGTGAGCTGAAGCGACCTGGGTACCAGCTGCATTGGCTGTTCACATGCAGGCGCCCACAGCCTTGCGCGGCACGGCGGGTGGGAGCGGCGGAGTCTGGGCAGCGGCCGCAGGGGCGCCGAGGCGCACAGGACGCCCAGCCAGTAGCCGTTGGACGCGATCAGCGGCGCGGCCACGTACGATCGGATGTGGTCCGTGACCTCGGGGTGCCCCGCCAGCCTGCGCGCGCGCCGCGCACGCCTCAGCCCCGTCGGCCGCAGGTCCGGGCCGGCCCTCGGGACGACGGCTCGGCGGACGCAGCGCGCGGTGGGCCTTGCAGCGTGGGGTAGGCTGGGGTGGGGTAAATTTTACGATGAATTGTCGACTGACGAGCAGCTGGGATGCGCAGTGAGCGCACGCGCTCCTGCAAACAGGCCGCGCCTGTCCTGAGGGACACGCAGCGCCCGCGGACCTCGCTTCCCGCGCCAGGCTGACGCGGGACACGGCCCAGAGTGACGGAAGCGCACCGGGGCTCCGCGCGCGTGTCGTCCACGGCCAGCACGTGCGCGTCGGGCACGAGCAGGTGGCAGCAGGCGGAGCGGCTGCCCATGGGGAACGCGTTGCAGCCGGGCCGCACGAACACGCGGTCGCCGTCCGCCAGCCAGACCAGCACCGAGTCCACGCGGAAAACGCTGGCCGCCAGGCCCATGATGTGCTCTGCGCGCGCGCGCGCGGCCGGCGTCAGGGCGTCAGGCATAGGCTTAGGGGCTAGGGGTTGGATCCAGGACAGGGGCCGGTGGCTCCGGCCGCCGGCGTCGGCGGGCCGCGGGGCGGGCCCGGGCGCGCGCGCGCGCTCATCGCGCCAGCCGCCGCGGCCGCGGCGGCGCGCGCCGCGCGCGCGCGCTGCCGCAGTCGGAGGGCGGGCCGGCAGCGAGCGCGGGTGGCGGCGCGGCGCGCCCGGCGGCCGGAGCTGTGACAAGGGGCCTGTCTGTCCTGAAGGCAACCCCCGCCTGGCGCAACGCGGGTGGACAGCACCGGCGGTCCTCGAGGTCGTCTGCAGCCGTGCGGGGTGGGAGCCTGTGCGTGGCGCCTCCGGCGCCGACGCGCCCCGCCACGCAGACCATTCGGGCGGCGCAGGCGCGCACCGATGCCCGGATCGGCGCGCTGCTCCAGCGCGCGCTGCTGCTGCTGCTGCAGCCGCCCCGACGGCAGCGCCAGGTCCGTCGCGCGGCCGGCCGGCCCGTCGCGCGACGAGTGCCGCGACCCCGGCGCCGCCGCGCCATCCGCGCCGGGCTGCCCCGGCAGCTCGCGCGCGCTCACCGACGCGCCGACGGACGCGCGCCGGTACAGCGGCTCATCGTCTGCGGACGCGGTGGCCGGGCCGCCGGCCGCGGCCGCCACCGGCGCCAGCTGCAGCGGCGCCGGCGGCGCGGCGGCCAGCGCCCGCGCGAGCTCCTGCGGTGACGGCAGCAGCGTGTCGCCCACGGGCAGGCTGACCGCGGCGGTCAGCGGCGCGCGGCGCAGCTGCATCACGATCTCCGGCACCACGTCCGCGGCGGAGCCAGCGTCCGCCGGCGCGCCACGGCCGGCCGCGCCGGTGCAGCTCTCGAGCGGCGCGCCACGGATGGCGGCGACCGCGCCGGCGAGCGGCTGCTGCGCGCCGGAGCCGCGCTCGGGCGCGCGCGCGCGGCGCGGCGCGCGCCGCGCGGCGGGCGCGTCAAAGGCGCCCGCGCCCGCCTTGCGCAGCGGCGACATGACGGCCTTGGCCTCGGGCAGCCCCGCGGCGACCTGCCGGCCGGTGCACACACAGCGTCGGCCGCAGAAAAAAAAATGCTGCGCTGGCGCGTGCAAGCGCCGCCGGCTGCCCGGTACAAGCCGCAGGACGAGAGTGCGGACGTGAGCGTGCGCTCCGTGAGGCGCTCACCGTGTGGCGCTCCCGTGCGTGAGGACAGCAGCGCAAAGTCCGTGGGACAGCAGTGCGCACGTACCGGTGACGGGAGTCCGGACGCGATGCTCATCTCAACAGGTGCAAGGGGCGGGGTCACTCTGCACCCAGGCAGGGCGCCAGGGGCGCGCCCGCACGGGTTTAACCGCCTCGCGAGGAGTGCCATTCCCATCATCGGCGCCGCAGTGCTGCCCGCTCCTGCAGGCCTGCTCACACTTAACTTCCGCCGAGGCGCACTGCCCCATGGCGGCAGAGGCCTCGTCCGCCCAGGCCCCCCGCTCGCGCCTGCGCTGGGCCCCCTCCGCGGTCACTCACACGAGGCGTGGCACATCTGCTGCCCGCGGCTGACGCGCCAATGGTGAACGCCTGAGGCAGCACTGGAGCAGACGCCTGATGGCAGATCAGGCCATCTTCAACCGACACGAAGGGTTCGCTGGAGACTATACCCTATACCCATGAAAATCGCCCGTCCAGGTGACATGTGCATGATGCAAGTGAGTCGGCACTCCGGTGCCCGCAGGCATGCGGAACCTGTGCGTGCTCGGAGACTGCAGCACTGACGTGGAGCTGCCGGGCGCGTGCGTGGAGGGGCGCGCCGCTCACCTTTGCATTGACGGCGATGATGGCTGCCTCTACCTCAGCCGCGAGCCCTGCCACGTGGCGTGCATCAGCGCACGTGACAGCTCGGTGCGTCCTCTCACAGCCCTGTTGGGCTGCCGCAAGGCGCGACGGCGGGCCACTTGCACCATGCTTCGTGCAGCATGCGCCCTGTCCTTCAACACTAAGACAAATCTCTGCCGATCTAAACAACTGTCTACCGTATGGGCAGCAGCAGCGTGCAGCGTGAGCGGCTCCTTCAGAGTCGAGAAAGCGCAATGGGCATGAGGCCGCATGGACATGTCCTTGTTGCCCTGCACGCTGCTGCCCTTCACTCAAACCAGCTGCGGGACGTGGAGAGACCCGAGCGACCGCCGTGCTGCGCGGGCAGCTGCTGTGGAGCCGGGACGTGGGTGCGGAGCTGCCGCTCGGCGCAACCGTGTCCAGCCTGGCGAGCGTGCCCGAGCTGGGCGCGGTGTGCGTCGCGGCGTCCACCGGCGCGCTGCTGCTGCTCAGCGCCGACGGCGGCGAGCTGGAGGAGGCGCGCTCGGCCTCGGAGGCCGGGCGGGCGCTGCTGCCCGAGCTGCCTCCCCCCGAGCGATAACCTGCTGCGCACAGCCCGCCCGGCGGCAGCGCCCAGTTGCCAGGCTCGAGCGCGTGCATGGCAGCCCCTGCGACAGAGCAGTGAGGGACGATGGGTGTATCCCATCATCATGCTCCCACCTCGCCAGCTCCGCATCCGTATCGCATGAGGTACCGCATGTGGGGCAGGTGGGGGCGATCAGCGGCGGGGTGGCGGCGGCCGAGTGGTGGCCCGAGGGCGAGGCGCTAGCATGCTCCCACCTATCATGCTCCCACCTCGCCAGCTCCGCAACGTGTCCGCACATGCGGGGGCAGGTGGGGGCGATCAGCGGCGGGGTGGCGGCGGCCGAGTGGAGCCCCGAGGGCGAGGTGCTCGCGCTCGTGTCCGGCGACGCGCAGCTGCTGCTGATGAGCAAGGTGACCAACCCTAACCCTACGCGTCCCTGGTCGTGCGCTGCTCGCGCATGCACCCCTGGTGTCGCGCCGCGCTCGAGGGCGCTCGGCCGCCTCTTGGGCCTGTGCAGGCTGCGGCCGCGCCCCGCCGCACGTCGCTCACGGCAGCCTGGCCGGGGCGGAGCGCTGGAGCGACCTGTCTGCCTAGCGTCTGTGGATACCGCATGCATGCCCGCAATTGTCAGTCCGTGAGGGCGCATGCAGCCTGCATGGCGCTGCCGGCGCCCGCAGATGCAAAAGGGTTAGGGCAGGGTATTACCCTATCTCTGAGGCGCGGAGCGCGCGCGTAGGATTGGGAGGTGCTCGCAGAAATGGAGCTGCTGCAGGCGGCGGACGTGCCCGTCCCTGCGCGGCCGCTCACGCCCGAGCAGGTGCGCCGCGGGCCGCGCCGTTCCCGGCCCCCACCCTGACCCCGGCGGGGCGGTGCGGGGGCGGGCCAGCCAGAGCTTGCAAGCGCGGGCTGCGCAGGGCGCTGCGCGCGAGGCTCGCGCCAGCATGGGCCGTCGCGGGCCGCCGCTCCTCCCGCAGGCCCGCTGCTCCTGCCCACCTCTCCGCTCGGCTGCTGCATGTCTGTGCTCTCCAGCACGCGCAGGCCATTGTCCGACGTGAGAGGTCCGCTGCACGCTCAGCGCAGCTGGGTGCTGCGGAAGAACCCGCCGGCGCTGCGCTGAGGAGGCCAGATTAGGGTAGAAACCCTCTGAGGCCGCAGCGCCCGCCCACTGCGCCTGCGCATGCGCAGGTGCCGCCTGGCGTCCGCCTGGCGCCCGGCGACGCCAGCATCGCGTGGCGCGGGGACGGCCGCTACCTGGCAACCTGCAGCCGCGCCGGCGCAGGTGCGGCGCCGCCCCGCCGCCGCCGCTGCCGTCCGCCCAGCAGGGCCAGCCTGCTGCCCGCGCCGCACGGCGCCCCGCCATGCTCGCGTCGCCGGCGCCTCTGCGCGCGCGCCGGTCCGGGTCTGCGCCAGCGCCCGGCACACAGACAGCTTTCACAAGCTGCTGTGTCGCTGGCAGCGCGGCCCCGCGCGCGTCGCGCATGTGCAGCCTGCACGGTGGGCCTGCAGGGTGAGCCTGCGAGCTGAGCGGTCCGCCCATAGAGCAGCCCCGGGTGCAGCCCCGGGTGCGCTGACACCCATGCGGCGCCCGCCTCGTGTCCCAGCAGCACTATACGGCTGTACGCTCGTGTAGCGAATGCGCCCGTGCCGGCCCGAGCCCTGTGGCGCGGGCGGCCGCAGGCGCGCCGCGCGTTGTGCGCGTGTGGGACCGCGAGGCCGGCGGCCTGCACGCCGTGGGCGAGGCCGCGCCCGGGCTGCTCGCCCCGCTCGCCTGGCAGCCCAACGGGCGGCACCTTTACGCCGCGGCCGTGCCGCCCGCCGCCAGCGGGGGCACAGCCGCGGCCGCCCCCGCCGCTGGCGCCGGCAGGCGCGCCGGCCCCACAGCGGCTGCCCAGAGCGCCGCCGCACGCCCTGCCGCCGGCGCCGAGAGCGCCGCCGGGCCGTCGGCAGGCGCTCACGGCGCCGCGGCGGACGCAGACGCCGCACCCTCGGCAGCCACCAGCAGAGCAACAGCTGCGGCGGGCGCTAATCCACCAGCCGCCGGCATGCGTTCGCGTGGCCCAGGGCCCGTCGGACCGGACCAGCGCGGGGCGGCAGCGGCAGGCGCCGGCAGGCGCCCCGCGGCAGGCGGCGGCGCATGCGCGGGCGCGGACGAGCCTGGCGCGCGCGTGCTGTTATTCGAGCGGAACGGCCTGCAGCACGGCGGCTTCGATCTCCCCGGGCCGGGTGCGGGCGCGCGGCGCCTGCGGCCCGGCCCGCACCCATCAAGCCGCTACCCTAATCCCTCAGTGGGCCCTGAGCGGGAAACACGAGATGCTGACATGGCCCTTGACGGGGTTCGCGCGCTGCACGCGAACGGCCCGAGAGACAGGGCGGGCGCACATGCGGGGTCTGGCGCGGACCCCCAGGCACCTGCACCATTTGCCAAACCCTATGCAGCAGGTGGGGAGGCGGCCGTGGCTTTGCGCAGGCGAGGTCACCGCGCTGCAGTGGAGCCCCGACTCGGAGCTGCTGGCAGTGGTCCGGCACACGGCGGGGGCCCCCGAGCATGGCCCGGCGGCGGCTGGGGAAGAGCAGGGCGTCGCCGCGGCCGCGGCCGGCCGCGCAGCCGAGGGCGGCGGGCCGGCGGCCGTCGTGCAGATCTGGCTGCGCAGCAACTGGCACTGGTACCTGAAGCAGGCGCGACTCTGGCGCCGACCACTCGTTGCAGGGCTGAAACAATCGGATCGGAGAGATAGGATCTGGGACATCGCCGGCTGCTTTTCTGGTCGAGCGCGATACACACCTAGACCGCAGAAAGCTGCGCCGCTGAGGACGGGGCGAACGTAGTTCGCGCGGCCACAGTTGTGAGCCCTCGTGAATAGGGTCTTCTCATGCGGCGCAGGAGCAGCGGTACCCTGGCGCAAACAGCGTGGCGGTCGCCTGGGCGCAGACGGCGCCAGGCGCGCCCGCCCGCCTGCACGTGCTCGCGGAGGCGCGCGGCGCGGGCGCGGCGCACGTGCGCACCCTGGACCTAGGGTTTGACGTAGACTGCAGCGCGCGCGGCACGGCCGCGGTCGTCGATGGCGCGCGCGTGCTGCTGACGCCGCTGCGGCTGGCCGCCGTGCCGCCGCCGCTCGCGGCGGCCGCCGTCGCGCTGCCGGCGCCTGCGGCGTGCGTCGCGCTGCGCGACTGCGGCGGCGTCGAGGTGGGCGCCCTGCGGCGCGGGCGCGCGCTCCTCACATGCGCGCATGCTGCAGCCTGACCGTAACCCAACCCTACCGCTGCATGTGGACGGCGCTGCTCCTTGCAGCAGCCCTTTGCTGCTCTTCGCTACTTGCTGCTGCTGTTGCATTGCATGCGTGTGCGCCCGCGAGGCGCCTTGCCAATCCGCTGCGTGCGCCGTACAGGTGCTTGCAGTTGCGACGGCCGACGGCGGCCTCTGCCTGGCGGCCTGCGGCCGCGAGGACTTCTGGGACGAGGCGGCGGACGCAACGCGCGAGGGCGGCTGCGCCGCCGCCGCGGGCCTGCAGGGCGATGAAGGCGACGAGGAGACGCCCGTGCTGCCGTTGCTGCGCGTGCGGCTGCGCGGGCCGGTGGCCGGCGGCCGCCCGGTCCGGTGCGCGCCCGCCGCTCCCGCGTGCGCACTGGTGAGCTTGCGCCCCCACAGCGTGTCCAGCACATGAGCTCTGAAAGCACGAGGTACGGGGACCAGGGACAGCGGCCAGATGTGAGGCGGAGCCACGCAAGTGCGACTCAGCTCCAGCAGCCGTGTCAGTGGCGGCGGTGCGTGTGTGCCACAGTCAACGCGCAGCGCGCGCGCAGCGCGCTGGTGTGGGCGGGCGAGCGCACGCTGCTGGCGCTGGCCGCGCCGCGGCCGGGCGAGGGCGGGCCGGGCGCGGGCGACTGGCTGGCGGTGCTGGGGCTGGGGTGGGGCGGCGGGGGCCCCGACGGCGCGCCGGCTTGGGCGCACACGCAGGGTAGGCCAGCCGTCTCCCCCGTCGACGCGTTTGGGCAGTGTCATATAAGCAGGCAAGCATACTGCTGGTGGAGGCGCAGTGCACCAGTGGGATCATGCGCCTGCTGTCGGGCACAGAGTGTGCGAACACACGGGCGCAGAGATGCTGTGTGGGCAGTGCCTCGATGCGCCGTGACAAAGCTGCAAGCCGCTCTGCATTTGGGCACACAACCCGGCTGCTTCGTTCTGGTCTAGGCTGCTGCAGTCGTCCAGCTGCATTCGCCTCACGTGAGGGGCAGGTAGGCATTTGCATGCCGCCCTGCCCTAAACTCTACCCTACTTTTGCTGTCCAAGCTGCCAGGGTTGCTGCTTACTGTCTGTCCGCTGCCAACGCAGGAGAGGTGCGGGTTGGCGCCCGCGTGCTGCGCGCCGTCGCGGCGCCCGGCGGCGGCGCGCTGCTGCAGACCGACGCCGGGGCTCTGCTGGCCTGGCGCACGGGCGGGGGGCTGGCGGCCTGCGGCCCCGGCGCCTGCTTCGGCGAGCCCTGCCCGCTGATGCGCGCCACGCCCGCCGCCGCGCTCGGCGCCCCCGGTGACTCCTCCTGCTGGCCACCAGGTAGGGGGTTTCACAAATTGGCGGCCTCACTTCCAGACCGCTGAGTGTGCGATCGGCGCAGCATTGCGAGTTTGTGCAAAAAAAATGGCTGGCCCTCAGTGCCAGCACTGCCCATGTGGCACTTTGAGAAAACGACTCTGTGATTGCATAGCTGCAGTGTGGTGAGCCTGCGGGGCCGCCAGGCACGGCGCAGCGCAGTCAAACACATTGCTGCCGCAGGCGGCCGGCGGCGGCGCGCTCCTCAAGCTTGGACGCGGCGTCCTAATGCAGGTGGCAGACAGCTGGCCCGCTTCAACGGGCACAAACCGGCAGGGACCCGGGCTAGCCAGCTAGCTATGCAGCGGCGCACCTGACGAGCGGCGCGTGGGCGCGCCAGGCGGCGGCGCGCTGCCGCCGGCGGTGGGCCTGACGGCGCGCGGGCGCCTGCTGGCCGGCGCGCAGCCGCTGGCCGAGGGCGCCACGTCGCTCGCGGTGCGGCCGGCCGGCGCCGGCGGCGCCTACCTGCTCTTCACCACGCGCGACGGGCAGCTGCACGCGCGGCCCTTCGCCGCGCTGGCGGCGCCCGCCGCGCCCGAGCCGCTGGCGGCGGGCGACACGCGCTACCCGCGCCGTGGGTGCGCGGCTCTGTTCCTGACCCCAGGCCTAGGCTTCACACATGCACGCATGCGCACGGTCGATAGATTGTGCGCCCTGGCAAGCATCCATGACCGCCAGGGCCATGCGAGCACATGAATGCATGTCGACTGTCCTTCGTGGGCGGCCGTTGGCGACGGCCAGCTGCATGCGCCGCGAGCGTACCCGCACGCCGCACCCGCAGCACCTGCAACGCGGCTCTGCACCGACAGCCCCTGCTCTTTTGAGCGCTGCGCATGACTGCGCTTGCCGCATGCTCCCAAGGCCGAAGATTCACCCCTTGAGGCACCAGCGTCGAGACGCTGGCTGAAACAGCCTAACCCTCTGACCTAGATAAGCCCTAGGGTGAAAGTACGTAAGAGGGGCTGTGCGCGCCAGGCGCGAGCGGCCGCTGGGCGAGGGCAAGCACGACAACCTGTACCGCGACATGCATGCGGCCATGCGCGGGCGCGGCGCGGCCGTTGATGCGGGCGCGGCCGCGCGCGCGGTGGAGGACGGCGCGCGCCTGGTGGCCGCGCCGCCCGGGGCGCCCCCAGCTGGGGCCTCCAGCCCTGCTCCGGCGGAGCCCCTTGCCGGCCCCGGCGGGCCGCCGCATGACGGCCGCGTCGGCGAGCCGCCCCGCGCCGCTGCCAGCGCCGCGGACGCCGGCGCCGCGGCGGGCGCTGCGGGCGCAGACGACCGCGCCGCTGACGCCCGGGAGCCGGAGCCGGGCGGCGCGCCTGCGGGCGCGGCGCACGGCGGCAGGGCCGAGGAGGGGCCGGAGGCGCCGGCGGCGGACGGGCTGGGCGTGGTGCTGCAGATGCCGCGCGGCAACCTGGAGACCGTGCGGCCGCGCGCGCTGGTGCTGCCGGCCGTGGCGGCCGCGCTGGACGTGCGCGGACCCTCCGGCGCACCCCTGCTCCGCGCCGCGCCCCTGTGCCGCGCGCCAGTGTGTTGTGACTCAGCCGGCGCCGCCGCCACGCCCGCACGCCGCCACCGGCTCGGCTCCCTGCGGCGAGACGCGCCGCAGCGGGCGCTCCCTGGCATGCATGCCGCGCTTCGGGCGGGGCATGCAGTGACAGGAATAAGGGCACAGTAGCTGATCCAGGCAGTTGTGCCCGCCACGAGATGGTGGTGGTAAATTATAAGGCTGGTTTCTACATCTGCCCCGATTCAGGAACATGGCAACACCTGAGCCTGATGCTTGCTTGCTTGCTTGCTTGCTTGACAACCTTGTTGCCTGAGCAGCCCTGGACGGCTGAAACAGGGGGTTTACGTAACATGCCTGGGCGTGCCGAAGGGCGCGCGCACTCAGAGCCTTCCTACATGGCGGCAGGCGCGCGCGCACGTGGCCGCGTGGCGCCTGGCGACCGAGAACCGGCTCGACCTCAACGTGCTGGTCGACTACGCCTGGCCCGCCTTCTTGGCCGACGCGCCCGGCTTCGTGCGCGCCCTGGACGACGACCAGGCGCGCGCCGACGGGTGCCTTGTCTCCGCGCAGGGTGTAGGGGCGGGTCCGCCCGCGGCGTGCGCAGCTGGCGCGGCCGGCGCGGCGCGGGGCGGCGCCGTGCCGTCTGCGAGGCGGGGCGCTGCGGCGCGGCCTGCCTCTGGCCTAGCCGATGACAGGCAGAGGCGCTCCTTCTCGGTCGCGGGCGCCGCTGGTGGCCAGGTGCCGGCTGCATGCTGCGCCCCGGCCGCGCGCGGCTGCGCAGCGCTTGCTGGCGGCAAGCCCGAGACGCGCCAGCCGGCTGCAAACACTGACCAAGCTTTAAAGCTATTCGGGTTGAAAGAAGATTGAGCGCCTGCTTTTGCCAAGCAGGCGCGCAACATGGAACCTCGTGGATTCTGTCACGTTGAAGACAGGGTGCCTGCACAGGCGCTGCTGACCCGGACTCCGCCGCCGCAGACGCTCGTGGACCTGTTGCAGGCGCATAACATGGACCCTCGCGGAGTATGTCAGGTTGAAAACAGGGTTTCTCAACGCCTGCCGCTGATCCGGGCCCCCCGCCGCGCAGGCGCTCGTGGACCTGCTGCAGGCGCTGCGGCCGCACAGCGTGGCCGCGCCGGGCGGCCTGTACGCCGACCTCCTGCTGCCGCCGCCGCGCCCGCCGCCGCCGCCGCACCAGGTACGGGCGCGCGGCAGGCAGGGCGCTGCTTGCAGCCTCCAAGCAATGGCGGCGGGGCCAGTCGGGCGTGCGAGGGCGCTGCTTGCAGCCTCCGAGCAACGGCGGCTCGGGCCAGTCGGGCGGTCGAGGGCGCTGCTTGCAGCCTCCGAGCAACAGCGGCTCAGGCCAGTCGGGCGTGCAAGCGTCGTGCAAGCATTTGCCACACGGTTGGCAGTTGGAGCCTCAGAGGCATCTCCAGCCGGGCCCTGCCCTGCACACCCTTCCCACGCGCTGCGCGGCCGCCCGACCGCGCGCGCCGCGGCCCAGGCGGCCCAGGCGGCGGCGGACAAGGTGCCGGCGGCCGCGGCCGCGCTGCGCGACGCGATGCGCGGCGCGGGCGCGCGCGCGCACCTGCGCCCGCTGCTGACCTCGCACGCGGCGCTGGGCGAGCTGGAGGCCGCTCTGGCGCTCGTGCAGGCCGCCAAGGAGGCGGACCTGGCCGCGGCGCAGGGCCCTGACGGGTCGGGGCAGGGTCTGGACGGGGCGGAGCAGGGTCTCGGCGGGCGCGCCGACGGCGGCGCGGCGCCCGCGTGGCCGGCCGCGAACGGCAGCGCCGCAGGTGCTGCATCCGCCGCTGCAGCGGCACATGCCTATCACATCATCCTCTGCTGCCGTAGCACACTTGGCTGATGCACCCGCCGGCGGCCTCACAGCTGGCGCGACGCAGGCAGCGGCGGAGCATTAGGGGCGCGGGGCGCCGCGCTTAGATCTGGCTGGCGTGGCAAGCGGGCGCCCGGCCAGTGGCTTCAAGGCTGAGGCAAGCAGAGCGCTCCGCGCGCTGGAATTACCTCAACAGCTCTGATGCGCCGGCGGGGCCGCGCGCAGGCGGCGCCGCCGGCGCAACGGAGCTGCAGGGCGCGGGCGCGCTGGGCGCGCACCGGCGCGCGGCGCCGCGGCCGCTGCCCAGCGCGGAGGATGGCATGCGCCACCTGCTGCTCACCGTCGACGTGGAGCGCCTCTACCGGCGCGGGCCCCGTCTGCGCCTGGGGTGTCACGTGAATTTGCGCACTGCTGCCGCTTGCCCACTTGCGCTCAATGTGCGTTGGGTCAGGTCGCCTGTCCGCCAGGTGCCGGGGGGGCAGGCACCGTGCAGACGAATTTGTACCCTGCTGGGTCGGCCTTGCAGAGTCAGCCTGCATGCGCGCCACCCGCTGCTGCGGCCGGTCATGCCGACGCAGAGAGGCGGGCTGCTGGGTGGCGGCGGCCTGTCCGCCAGGTGCCGGGGGGGCAGGCACCGTGCAGACGAATTTGTACCCTGCTGGGTCGGCCTTGCAGAGTCAGCCTGCATGCGCGCCACCCGCTGCTGCGGCCGGTCATGCCGACGCAGAGAGGCGGGCTGCTGGGTGGCGGCGGCC
>JAABUU010000950.1_pt1 | contig 55710 bp, 79 predicted proteins | sample 5559301 | NCBI WGS metagenome assembly JAABUU01 (sample SAMN10711884, study PRJNA513360) | rock metagenome | isolation source: Antarctica rocks | place: Antarctica: Victoria Land, Richard Nunatak white
CACTCTCCCCCCCCCCCCCCTCAGCTTTTTCCGCTCCATCGATTTTATTGCAGCAGCTTCGGAATGTATGCATGCCGGGTGCGCCTGCACCTGCCGAGTCCAAGCAAGTGTGGAAGTGTCAGAGTGGCTAGCCCTGCGGCAGGGCCACGCAGCGCGCGCAGCAGGCCTAGGCAGCCGGCGCTGGGCCGGCAGCCTCGCCTGCCGCCCTGAAGCCAGGGTGCAAACACACAACCTAACAAATGCAGGGCGCCGGCTGGGCCGCTGGCACAGCCCCCGTCCCCTCACGGTCTGCGCTCTGGTTTACGTCCTGTGCAGCGCCGCGCCCCCGCGCTTCGGTGGACGGCGTCCCAAACGAAAAGTTTGCAGGCAACGAGTGTTCCACCAGGGGGTGTGCGTGCGGGACGGGGGGGGCCCTGAGGGGCCATGGGCGGGATGGCGCGCGCGCGGGGCGCGCGTTGCATTCACATCATCATGCGTAGACGTCCGTGGTGTTCTGCAAAACAACAAAGTCAAGAAGCGATGCGGTACGGCGCGAGGCCTGCTGCGCGGCCCGCCGTGGCTGCGGGCGGCCCGCTCGCGTGCTGCGCGTTGTGTGGTATGGCACGGAGAGGCAGCGATGTCGCACGGCCGCAACTAGGCGGCGCGCGCGGCTGCCTGCCATGCCGCGGGGAGCTGCGCGCGCCTGCATCTGTGTGGTTTGACAGTCTGCTGTGGACTGTGAAGGGCGCCGCTGCGGATGGTGCGGCATTTGGTCAGACATAGGAGTATTGTCGGGGGGCGGGCATGCCGCCCCTCATGCTCGATCGCGCCATGCATTGCATGTTGGCCGCTTGGCGGTGCTCTGCGCGCGCGCGGGTGTGCAGGGCGCCCGCGACGCCGAACAAACGATTTTCCGCGGCGAGAACGGTCAGGGGGCAACATGTGGCCCCCTGTCACATGCACCTGTGCACTGCACGCGCTGGTGCGGTGGCCGGCGCACGCACATACTGCTGGCGCACCAGCGCACCCTTGTCACCCTGTGCGGGCACCCTTGTTACACCGTGCGGGCACGGCGGCGGCAGCGTCCGGCCCTGAATGCATACTGCCCAGGAGTGTTTTTCCGTCGAGAGCAGTGGAGGCTGTATGTGAGACTGCACATGTGTAAACCATGAGTGGGTCACCCACGGCGCTCCCGTGTGCGCCTCACATCCCTCAAAGCCACATTGCTTGCTCCGGGGACCGCGTGCATTGCCTTACAGTGGCCTGCACATGTCGAGACAGTGCATCATGGGATGCTGCACCTGCCACTGTTGCCGCACAGCTCCTGCTCGTCCGCAGAGACAAACTTTGGATACAGGCCTCATGCACGCGCGCTCATCACCCTCCCCGCTTGCGCTTGGCACCCCTCCCTGGTGCTCGCACTTGACACGCGCTAAGTTGCACACTCCAGGGCGTCAGCCCTGGCATACACGCCGTAAAAACACAGCCGGGCCCGCTGTCACGGCTAGCGGCCCTCGTGACATTGGTAAGCAAACATACAACACAGCCTGCAGGGCACGCCGCTCGAGCCTGCCTGCCGACGCCTGTGCATGACAACCAATGCAGGTGAGGCGGAAACCTCTGGATACACCCCCTGTTGCACAAGCTAACCCCTCTTGGCACAGGCGCTCGCCTCGCTCATAAGCGTGCTCCTTATGCTCCTCAGGCATGTAAAACCTGCCCGTAGGGGGCGAGGCAGCACTGTCGCCAAGCGACCCCAGCGCCTGCCTCAACGCCGCCGCACCAATCGTCCGATGGCTCCCTGCTTGCACCCGCGCGGTGTCTAGGCTTCGGCATGCACGGCGGCGGGAGACGCGATGGGCATGCGCTGATGGCCATGGCGCACGCCTTCATGGCCGCCATGGAACGGCTCCCCGCCGGCACGCGTGCGCCGCCCCCCGCCGCGCCCGCCCCGGGCCCCGCCGCCGCGGCCATGGCCCGGCCACCCCGCCTGCGGCAGCATGTCGCCGCCGGCGTGAGGGTTCCAAGCGGCCCCACCCTGGCCCTGATCCAGGCCCTGCCCGCCCTGCGGAAAGCCCTGCGGGTGGCGCCCGTCGGCGCCGCCGCGGCCGCGCCCGCGGAACCCGCCTCCGCCGCGGCTGCCGCCGCGGCCGCCTCCGCGCCGGCGGCAATGGCCGGGGCTCAGCTCGCGCGCGCGCGCCGGCGGGCCGCCGGCATACGCGCCGGCGATGGCGATGGGCGCTGAGGCGTCGCGCGGCAGGCTGCCACCCATGCTTGTGGCGGGCGGCGCCTCGAACGACCCGAACTGGATGGCAGGCTCGGGGGCGCGGCCGGGCGCGGGCCCCGCGCCAAACGCCGCCCGGCTGTGCCCACGCGCGCCGTCGGGGCCGGGATGGCCGCCGCGCTCCAGGCCCCGGTGCTCCTCGGCGATGCAGACCATGGCGCCGCCGCGCGCGCCGCCGCCGCCGCGCCGCGCGCCGCTGCGGCTCGGGCGCGCGCGCTTGGGCAGCGCGGCCGCGCCCGGGCCGCCCGCGCCGTCGGGGAACGCCAGCTCGCCGCTGCTGGCCATGTCGGGCGTGCTGCCGTGGCTGCCGTAGCTGCTGCTATCTACAGGCGCGCCGTCCTGCCCGTACTGCGCCACGGCGTCCGCCCGCGCGCCCCCGCGCCCGCCCAGGTACAGCGGGCCCCCCGGCCCGCCGCGGCCGCGTCCGCGGCCGCGGCCGCCGCCCGCGCGCCGCGCCGGCGGCCGGGGGCCCTCCAGCGCGCGGCGGGCGGCGCCGGCGGCCGCCGCGGCGGCCGCGGCCGAGGCCGCGGCGGCCGCCTCGCGCCGCTGCGCCTCCTCCTCGCCGGCGGCCTGCGCCTCGCGCTCGGCGGCCGCGCGCGCCGCCTCCTCCGCTGCCTCGGCGTCTGCGGCGTGCTGCCGGCTGCGCACGCTCTTGACCGGCACCGTCTCCCACTCCTCGTCGACAGTCGCCTGCACACTTGCGCGCGGCTCAGCGACTGCCTGCGCCGCGCCTCTGGGGCGACCACCAAGCAGGGCACGGCGCTGTGCTGGTGCGCCCACAGTTCACAGCGGAAAAGCAGCACTGCATAGCTAGGCTTGCAGCGGCAGCTGCGCTGCCGCCTACAGCTGCGGTGCCGCCTGCAGCGTCACTGCCTGCCTCTTGACACGATAAACGGCCGATGAACACAGCCATCCAGCCCCATATATGGTGAGGCATCCCATGCGACACACGCTATTACGCCCATGCACAGGTCCCGGTCACTTACGGTCGCTCCCCGCACCTGCTGCTCGTCCATGGCGCAGGCGTGCGCGAGCTCGGCGGAGCCGAAGGACGAGGCGCCGGCGTCGCTGAACATGGTGCCGGCGGAGCCGCCGCTGCTGCCCGGCTGCTGCGGCGAGGCTGGCGGCTCGGGCGGCGGCAGCAGCGCGCCGTACACGCTCTGCACGGCGCCCATGCGGCGGTCCCTGCGCCCCGGCCGCCGCAGCCTGGTCTGCGAGAGCCCTCGCCTTGCCCTGGCCTGTGCCAGCGACACGCTCTGGCAAAGCGCCCCGCTGTCGCGCCCTCGTCTTCCTCGCAGGACGGCACGCGCAACTGCGCCCTCGTCTGCCATAAAGTGCGCCCGTCTTGCGCTCTCACATGAGTGCTTGCAAGGCCACTGCTGTGCCCATGAGCAGTCCTGATGTCTCTTCAATTATCACAGCTTGAGGAATCTGCAACCCTTCTGGCGGCGCACCACACGGCATGGCTCCAAGCGCCCGCAGCCTGCTCCAGCGGCCGCGCGACGACCACGCCCGCCGCGTCGGCGCCCGCCGCGCCCGCGCCCGGCCGCTGCAGCGGCGGCGGCAGCCGCGCGTCCGCGTCCGGCAGCGCGTCCAGCACGATGACGGTGATGTCGTCGCGCAGGCCGCGCGCCTTGAGCGCCAGGTGCACCTGCGGCGTGCGGTAGGCATGTAATGGCCCTTATCTCGCTGACGAGTTTCCAGCCACTTCAGCCTGTGCAGCATCCCGACCGCCTGCTAGCTGCCACCAGGCTCCCAGGTCACACCCTGACAGGATTCCCACGCCACACCCTGCAGGCCGCCCCGGGCACCAGCGACGCCAGTAGGTGCGCAACCTCAGCAGCAGGTACAGTACCCCAGCAGCAGGCGCGGCACCCTAGCTGAAACCTTAGCAGCCGGGCGGGCGCGCGCCAGCTCCGCGGCGGCCTTGCTGGCGGCCAGGCCGCGGACGTGGTGCGCGGCCGTCTTGGGTGCCACGGCGTCCCACAGGCCATCGCTGGCCAGGATCAGGCGCGCGCCGGCCGCCGGCAGCACCACGCCGCGCACCTCCGGCTCTGGTGTCACTGCCGCGCCCGCCTGCCGCGCCATACCAAGAACCCTGTCAGACGGCGGCATGCCTCGGGTCCCTGGCTGCCGAGCGCGGGCCCAGCTTCTGCGTCGGCACAGCGCTCAGAGGCTCATATAACCTGGCTAGGGTTTGCTGCATGATGTGGTGCATGTCATGCACCACTACTTTGGGAAGGCCTATAAGCGGCGCACCGGGTGGTCGCCCAGCGAGCGCGACATGGCCAGGCCGCCCGGCCACACGCGCAGCGGCCCCACCGGCTTGCCCTCCAGCACGCTGGCGGCCACCTCCGCGCCGGCCGCCTCGACGCGCGCGCGCTCGGCCTTGCTGTCATCCAGGCGGTGGTTACCGCTCACCTGCGCAACGGCCTCGCGTGTCAGGTCGCGGCGGCCAGTGGACCGCCGACTGCCATGGCGGGCGCGGTCGGGCGCGGCGCGCGCAGGCTGCGCGGCGCGCCGGACGTGCGCCCGCCGCGCACACGACAGCAGCCTGCGAGGGTGGCCAAACCTAACCAAACCCTAAGCCTAGGCTTGCTGCAATGCGCACCAGCAGCACCTCCGCGCCGGTGTCCAGGTACGCGCACGAGTCGCCCACGTTGGCGACCAGCAGCTCCCAGCCGACGACCGCCGCAATCGTCGCCGTCGTGCCGGACACCTGCGGCGCCGGCAGCGCGCTCAGCGGGCGGCGGGTTTAGTCGGCTCAGAAAGCGCGCTGCGGCGTGGTGAGGCGCGCGGCGTGTGCTGCAGCCTGTCGCAGCTGGACGCTGCGCAGCCGCGACCAGGGCAGGCGTCCTGGCTCCAGCGCGATGCTATGCAAGCGCTCGGCCAAGGTGGGCAGCGTCCCCGGCCAGCTCATTCCGCGCTCGACTGCTTTCTACTGCGCCCTCAGGCCGGGCGGCGAGACCTGTCAGCGTGCGCGCCGGGTACCCATGCCCGGCGCGCCGCTCAAGCTGGACGCGCACAGGAACGGCCGGGGCGCGCCTTGCTGCCGGCGAAGAACTGCGCCTGCACGCTGCAGAACGTGCGCGCCAGCGCGCCCGGCAGCGCGGCCGCAACCGCGTCCTGGCTGGCCCACAGCGCCTTGTCGCCCGCCGGCACGTCCTTGCACGCCAGCAGCTCTTTCGCCTCCTCCGCCGCATCGCCCGGCAGCCCGGCCGCCCCCAGCCCCGCCACCCCCGCCCCGCCGCCGCCGCCGCTGCTGCCCTCCGCAGCGGCGGCGCCAGGATGGCTATCATCGGGATGGCTCTCGCCAGGCTGCGTGCCCTTTTGCAGCTCTTCCAGCAGTGTCGGCATCGCGTGCTTGGCCGCAAACGCGGCCGCCGGCTTGCCGCCGTGGCCGTCGAAGATGCCAAACATGTCCAGGAACGCCGGGCCTGCGCCTGCCAGGCGCGGCGTCGGGCGGTGCAAGAGGGCGGTGAAAGAGGAGGGTAACAGCGCGGCGTGTACGTTGCCGCTTCGACGGGCAAATTGGCGACAGTCGCACAGGCCGTGCGGCGCGCAAGCCAGAGCGCCCGCAAGCGCCCAGCACAGGCAATCCTGACAAGGCAACTCTGAGCCCTCTGGAAACACAGAAAGACATATCTGCATTCAGGTGCAGAGCTCAGCCAACACAGTGCACAACAACACGCAATCGCACTGCGCTGGGCGTGTCAGGGAGCATGACTCGCAGGAGCGGCGCGGGCCAGCGAGCGCCATGCCTGCGCCGCTGGGCACCTCGCGCTGCTGCAGCCAGGCGTCCTCGCCCTTGTCCACGCTCTTGGCGAAGGCGTGCTTCAGGAATGGCCCGCGCACGGGCGTGTATGCGGCGGCCATGCTGCCGTGCTGTTGGGCACGACGCGCGTCCACGCTCCTGCGGCGCGACCAGCACAGTCAGCAAGCCAGCGGTACGAGGCGCGGCGTGCGCAGCCTGCCACCCCAAGCACACTGCGCCGGGCAGTAACTGAAGTGAGCGGGAGCCCTATCCAGCAACCGGGCCGCGTGGCGGACAGCGGGCCGCATCCTGGCGAGCATGCGCCAAGATACGGCAGGCAGAGCGGCGAGGGCCAGCTGCGCTGTGCCCCGCCGACAGGGGGCGCGCGCAGCACAGCCACAGATAGATATTTGCATGGCTCCAGAAACAGGTTAGAAAAGCGGGCAAGCGATACGCTCTGCCGCAGTGGCGTGCGCCGCGCAGCCTCGGTGGCAAGCAGCCTGTGCAGCCAAAGTAGGACAGGAGACTTCCTGCGTAACCCGCTGTAAAGCAACCACGCGAAGAACCCCGCCAAGTTACACGGTGCCTCTGGAACCAAGGCCAGCACCGTACAAGGATTTAGCACAGCCAAAGGCTCGGCCTCCGCTTGCCTCACCTCTGCCCAGTCCAGACCAGATCAAGTTCACGGACATCAACCCGTCCAATACACACGCAACGCTCGCCGGTGACTGCTCGGTAGCAGGAGAGCCATCCCAGCTGCCACACAGGGCATGCCAGGGCGCACCCACTGGTCCTCTGCACGCAGCCCCTTATTTGCTGGCGCAAACCCCGGCAGCTGGTCGCGATAAGTGCAGCGGTGATGCAGAGATGTGAAACAGGCGCTGGCATGCGCCCAGGAAGCAAGCGCTCGTGGCTAGGGCGAACACCTAACCCTTGCAAGGCCTCCAGATTGAACATCAAATTAGCAGCCAGTTGGGCAGCTGGAGAGGCTGCCATGGGCAGGTCACGGCGAGTGTGCCAAGAGCTGCTGGGGGCCCTGGGGCTTGCTGCGCTGCTGCTAGCAGGATGCGCGCGGGCCCAGGCAGCGCCCGCGCCGGCCCCGCGGGGTGTCAGCAGGGCAGCTGCGTACGAGGCTGCCCCGCCGCCCGGCTTTGTGGCCGAGCCGGTGGACCCGGACTTTTACAGACAGAGAGCCCAGCAGGCGCGCGAGCGTTTCCGGGTGAACGAGACGTTCTTCCGGAACATCAACAGCACCAAGGTGCCGAAGATACTGGGCGTCGCCAACGGGACCTTCGATGTCCTGCCCCTCAACATCAACGCGACGCCCAGGGCAGAGGACGCCCTTGACGGTGCGCGCGCCGCTCAGGCACTGCGCTCTGCCTCGCTGTCATGACCGCCATATGCCGCGTCGTGCGCTGCGTGCCGCGCGGGGCGCTGCACACCTTTGTGCGCATACCCTGCCGGGGCATTGGCAGGCGCTCGCACATTGGCGGTCCTGCCTCTGCACGCCTCACGCGTGCACGGTGGCAGGCGCTTGGCGCGGTGTCAAGCACTGGCTGCCGTGTCCAGCGTAACGTGCGGTGTTTTGCGTGCCGAGCGATGCAGCGCACACTGCTGGAGCTCAGATCCCCGGGCTGCGCCTGCCGCGGGTTGCCGTGCTGTGGCACGCAAGTGGTCTCCGCATAGACAGGCACTCACAACAAGGTGCTGCAACTGCAACGGTGCCAGCTCTCCTGCAAGACGTTCTGAGTCGATGCAGTCGGCGGCACGTCGCCGGGCGCGGGGGCGGACTGCGGCGGACAGGCCTGTTGCTGCGCGAGAACATGATGTGCTACAGAGACCGGAGCGCCTGCCTCTGGCCGGAATGCGGCAGCAGGGGCCAGACGCTGGCGTGTGACCAGGGGCCTGGACGGAGCCCGAGCTGGGAGCGCTCTGGCGCAGGGTACGACTACAACTCGCTGCTGGGCATGTCGTGGCTGTTCTACGAGGCGCAGCGCTCCGGCAAGCTGCCGCGCACAAACCGCATCCCCTGGCGCGGCGACTCGGCGCTCGGCGACACCGCGCCAGACGGCGTCAGCAGCGTCAGCGGCGGCTGGTACGACGCGGGCGGTGCGGGCCTGCGCTTGCCTGGGGCCGAGCCTGTGGCCGGGTAGGGATTGTGCTGCGTCTTGCGCACCTGTGCGCGTATGTCGAGTGGCATAATGCGCGACAATGCCATCGGTCAGGGCTGTTTATTGCCGGGAGTCTGCCGGTGTCGGCGGCGTCAGCGGTGGCCGGAGCGCTGCCGGCGGCGCGCGCCTCGCACAAGTCTGTGCCAGGCAGGCTTGCTACGCAACACGTCCTGACCCGCCGTGACCGTCCAGGCTGGCCAGCGCGCTTCGTACCGGCTAGCCCCAGGAGCAGCGGCGCGTCGAGGAGCGCCAGGTCAGGGGTGTGTTAGGGCGCGCGGCGCTACAAGCGGCCTCGGCGGCCGCTGAGGGCCTGTTTGGCAGCTGCTGAGAGGCAGGGCACTGCAGAGCAGCTGGGAGGGGAGCGCAAGTGAGCGCGCTCGGCTCCGCACCAATTGTTACGCACAGCCGAGCCAGTGTAAACTCGCTGACCAAATGGGGCGCGCGCGACGCGGCAGACCACCTGAAGCTCCACTTCCCGCTGTGCTTCGCGGCGTCCAACCTGGCGTGGGGCTTTGTCGAGTTCCAGGATGTGCGCGCCCGCCCCGCGCAGCACGGCCGTGACGCACAGTGCACAGCGCATGCGCCTGTGCCTTGATGGGCGGCCAACACATACGACTGCCAGGCAGCTGACAGAGAGGGCCATGTGCTGTGTCTCAGGGCGGCTTGTGAGTGCCAGATTGAGTAAATCCTGCCTGGCGTATATCCAGGCTGATGGCACTGCAGCGGAGCATGTGCAGTCTCTGCAGGAGGACCTCATCAGGAAAATGCTGCATGCTCAAATGACAGCAGCTGAGCGTCTAGCGCCGCCTGGTGACCCGACCCAGCCGATGCATGCGCGGGCAGGGCTACTCGCAGTCGGCGCAGACGCCGTACGCGCTGGACAACCTGCGCTGGATCGGCGACTACATTATGAAGCTGCACTACGCGGATGTCGAGTTCTGCGCGCAGGCGCGCGGCGCACGCGGCAGCCGCGGGCATAAGGGTAGGGTAGGGCAGGGTAATGACGCCCGCAGGCGCAATCCGCGCCTGTGCCTGCCCTGTCTTTAGCGCCCGCCAGCCCACCGGGGCACTGCTGAATGCGCATGCTGGCGCGCGCTGTGCCGGCTGGCTGGGCTTCGGGCGGCGGGCGGCCGCGCCTGCCCGGCACCCTCTGCCCAGCTTGCGCGCAGCTCGGTCGAGACGCGGGCGCGCCTGCAAGTATGCACATGGCGTTGGTCCGGCTGCGCCACGTGCCTGCATGACTGCCGCCCCTGCCGCGACGGAGGCAGGTTGCCTCGCCCCTGGTCACACACGAGACAGCGGATCGCGGCCTGCTATGCGTATCCACCAGGGTCATGCCTACCTCCCAACCCTATGCCTATGCGCCTGTTGCCTTGGGCATGCCACCACGCTCGCCGGGCGCCATAGGTGGGCGACGTGAATGCGGACCACTCGGCGTGGGGCCGCGCCGAGGACATGACCATGCCGCGCCCCAGCTACAGCGTCGACCCCGGCAAACCCGGCGCGCCGCCCCGCCGCCCCGCCGCCTGACATGGGGGACCGTGGTGCCGTAGCAAAGGTGCAGTTCGCCAGCTGCGCGGCACCAAAGTCAGAGTCGCGCGCGGCGCAAGGGAGCGACACGGCGTGCGCTAGGCACACTGCGGGGCTCCTGGTAGTATGCAGGGCCTCGCCAGGCAAGCGCGGGCCCTGTCGGCTGTCAGCACACCCTGGCTGGACATGCCAGGCCACTGCGCGCCTGTGCGCCCCAGGAGCCGCCTGCTGGCTACCGGGCTGCCCTTCTGCTGCGGATCACCACTATGCCCTGCCCATGACTCCGCATGCCAGAAGCAAAGCGAGGGCCTGGCGGCCGGGCCTGCGCGCCAGCGCCGTTGCACACCAGCGCCGCCAGGCGCCTGCAACGTAGGGCGCTACCCTATTCCTGATCCTAAGCCTTCCCTTCACTTGACGGGCCGGCCGTGCAGGCTCGGACCTGCTGGGCCAGTGCTCGGCCGCGCTGGCCGCCATCTCGATCGTCTTCGAGAAGACGGACCCGCCGTATGCGCTCCTGTTGGAGGCGCACGCGCGCGACCTTTACGCGTGCGCGCCCCCTGCCCAGCCCAAACATCCAGGAAAAATTAGAAAAATTGCCACGGCTCATGTATATTGTGTAACGTGATTGTGCATGCAGTGGTGCACAGCGGCGCATGCATTTTACGATGTGCGGAGCACCTGCGCGGCACAGCCTCCAGGCATCTGCGCGGCCCCGGACGCGCCTGCTTGCCCATGTGCAGAGCCAGGCTGGTATCCGTTAGGCGCTCACGCGCGCCCTTGCTGGGGGCCCACGGAGCACCGTGCTGGACGCTCTCTAAATCCCCTGCACCGCGAAACCCTCGAAGGCGTGCACCGCGCGCGCCCCACCGCCGCTGCACGCGCGCCCGCTCCCGGCGCGCGCGCCGCCCACTCCGCGCAGGGTTGGCTCGCAGTTCATAGGCAAGTACTCGGACTCCGTGCCGGCCGCGTCCGTGTGCGGGGCGCGCGCGCTGCACGCTCTCAGCGCGCGCCGTCCCTCCCGCGCAGGATCGGCTCGCAGTTCCTGGGCAAGTACTCGGACTCGGTGCCGGCGGCGTTCGTGTACCCGTCCAGCAACTTTGAGGACGACCTCGCCTGGGGCGCCACCTGGCTCTTCCGCAAGACCGGCGAACAGCACTTCCTGGCCGTGCGCGCCCGCCGCCCGGCCGGGCCCGCCCGCTCCGCCGCCTGACCGGGCCCGCCCGCGCTGCCGGCGGCGCCCGCGCGCAGCCCGCGGCGCGCCGCGCCCTGGGCACTTGACGGAGGGGCCACCTCGAGCGTGGCGCAGCGCGAGCGTGCAGGACCCGCGGCCGCCGGGCAGCGCCACCACTGTTCATAAAATTAGTGGGGGTATGACCCAGAGGTCGGAGCGCCGCAATTGGAGTGCGAGCACATGGGCACAGAGCAGGTCAGTGTGAGCTCACAGACAGATCGTTGTCAGCGCAGACGCTGGCTGGGCGGCGGGCTGAGCGTGTGTGCGGGCGGGCGCCGCGCAGGACGCGCAGAACTGGTGGCAGCGCAACAAGGTGGAGGAGGGCGGCGGCGGGTACCTGGGCTACGGCTGGGACAGCGCGATCTGGGGCGTCAACGTGCAGCTGGCCTACCTCACCAATAACAGCGCGCCGCAGTGGGCCGCCGAGGCGCGCCGCGCGCGGCCGGGCCCCGCCCGGCCCCCTCTGTCGCTCGGCGACAGCGCGCAGCCGGCGGCGCGCCGCCAGCAGGCTGCTGAGACTGCACCGGCCCTCGCTGGCCCTGCTCATGCTGCGCGGCCGGCGCCGGGCGGCAAGCGCGCAGATGAGCGCACCCGTGATGGCGTCTTTGCCTGGGTCGTCAAGCATGCCCCATGCCACTCATGCTTGAGCGCAGGTCCCATGCAGAGCACCTCGCTGTCCCTTGATGTCTGACAAGGGAGCTTTACGCTTTGGGGGGCGTGGGCGTGGTAGTGCTGCGGAGCTGATGCCTGGGTCGGGGCAGGTTGGGCAGCACATATGTGGCCACAATAGGCACGAGGGCGGCCGGGGACTGGCTGACTGGGAGCTGCCGCGCTGAGCGCATGCGGCGCAGCCCCCTGTACTTTGCGCTGCACACCAATGAAAGCATGCCGCACTGCGCGTGCGCGTGGGCCGTCCTGCAGTATAGTCTATCCTGCCCTATCCTGCAGCCCCTCCCAGCGCGCGGGGCCGCGCTGCACACGCCAGGCCGGGGCCGCGCAGGTGCAGCGCTACCTGAGCGCGTCAGGCCGGGGCCGCGCAGGTGCAGCGCTTCCTGAACGCGTGGATCCAGGGCACGGACGTGGTGCAGTACACTCCGGCGGGCCTGGCCTGGTCCAACGCGTGGGGCTCGCTGCGCTACACCGCCAATGCCGCGCTCATCGCCGTCATCTACGGCCGGCACATCAACGGCGCGCGCCGCGAGCGGGGCCTTCAGCGCCCCCGGGCCATGCGCCGCTCGGGCAGGGCCATGCGCCGCTCGGGCGGGGCCATGGGCCGCTCTCTTTGGCGCATGGCGTGCCAGCCATGCTGCCCGATCTATTTGGCCAAATACATGGAGGCTTATTTGGCCAACACGTGCCGGTGGGTACCATGCAGGTCACGGCAGGTCCTCTTGCTGTGTGGCATGTAGGCGCTGGCCCGCCGCTGGCCCTGGCCATGCGGCGCATGCGACCGCGGTGGCAGGGCACGCGGCCGATTCGGGCGTCGCAGCGGCGGCGGGCGGCGCTGACGCAGCCTTGTGTCCAGGCGCAGTCGCGCACGTCACGCGCCGCCGCTGCGCGGCGCGCAGCCCGGCCCAGCCGCGCGGCAGGGGACGGCGGGTGGGTGCCGGGAGCGCTCACTGCCCCGCGCGGCGCGCGCAGGGTCGGACCCGGTGCAGGCGGCCAAGTACGAGTGCTGGGCGCGCAGCCAGATCCGCTACATGATCGGCGACAGCGGGCGCAGCTACGTGGTCGGCTTTGGCAACACGCCGCCCGGCTCGGAGCACCACCGCGGCGCGTCCTGCCCGGCCGAGACGTCGCTGGGCTCCAACAACCCCGTGTGCGACTACAGCGATTATGCACTGCCCACGCCCAACCCCAACGTGCTCTACGGCGCGCTGGTCGGTGGTGCGCGCGATGCCTAACACTAACCCTACCCAGGCGCCCTCTTTCTCATACTTGGTCCAAAGCCGCCCATGGCTCGAGTCTTTGCGGCGGTCCGGGCATGCTCCGCAGCTGGAGCTGCGGAGTTTGGCTGGTCGGGTGTTGTGTGCATCCTTGGCGGCATGTCCCCAGTCGCAATCTTGTATACACGGGGATAGGGGTGGACGTGCAGCCCTCAGGCCCTGCATGCCTGCCCTGGCTCATGCCGCAGAGCGCGCCGCCGCAGGGTTGTCCACCTGCCGGCGCTGTAGGCTTGCACACCGGTCACCAGCAGGACGACGGGGAGGTCTGCCGCACGCGCCAGTATCGGCCTGAGCGGGCGTGTCGCGGAGGGCGGGCGCACGGTTTGATGTATAGGGTAGGGTAAGGTCAAGCTTTACACCACCCTATCTTGGCGGCGCAGGCCCGGGGGCAGATGACTCGTACAAGGACCTGCGCAGCGACTACCAGAAGAACGAGGTTGCGGTCGATTACAACGCAGGCTTCACTGGTGCGTACCCTACCCTACGCCTGCGCATGCCAAGCGCGCTTGAGCGCGCAGCGCGCCTGCTGCCAGACGGCCCCGGAGCCCCGGCTGCCCACGTGCGCAGAGGCGGCGCGGCGGACGCCTCTGCTGCCGGCAGGGTGGATCGTCTGAGCGCCAGCAGTGCCGCGGGGGCGGTGCTCTGCTGCATACACCGCACGCTGCTATGCCCGCCCGCTGCTGACACGCAGCCGACAGGGCTGCCCGGCTGAAGGCGCGATGTTAGTCGACGGGGCTCTGCCCTTTCCCGATGCAGCGCACGCGCGCGCCGGCAGGCTTCGTGGCGGCGCTGGCAGGCTCGTACGACACGTACGCAAAGTGCGTGGCGCGCGGCGACATCGTGCACCCCATCAGCGCGGCCAGCAACAACCAGTGACGCGCCTACCTGCGCAGCGGCGCGCGCGGCGTCGCCCGCGCGCGCTGCCCCGTCAGCGCCAGTGCGCATACCCTGGGGCTGCGCTGCAGGCCCTTGTGCCGCAACCGCGCTCCTGGCCTGCGCGCTGCCGGCCTTCGGCCAGGCCTAAGGCTGGCAGCGGGCCGCTGGCGCCGTGCGGCAGGTGCACGCCTGGTCAGGTATGGTGTCTTCTGGCATTGATGCCGGGTCGGCCCGACCGCTGCGTACGAATGCACTCTTGTAGCCTGCAAGTCCCAAGCGCCCGCTGCTGCGGGCGGAGCCGCAAGCACCTCGGGTGGGGCGGGCAGAGATTCCGCAGAAGTGATGAACGCCTGCAGGCTGAACAGGCTCTAGCAGTTTCTGCATGCATGTGCAGATGACATAAGAGTGCGGGAGCTCGCCGTGCCGCTTCCATGCCATTTTTAGCGGCCGTCAGTGCATTTTGCTACCCAGCATGTCGCTTTGCACCCAGAGTGCTTATACTTATGCTTATAGGGGGGCAGCCACTTCGGACACCCGGCCCTGGTTTTCAGAGCCGGGTATTAGCGTAGGCCAAGTGGCACAGACAAGTCCGGCAGGGCGGCTGACAGTGCTGCTCAGGGGCGGGCACTGTCAGGCGCGGCTGCGAATCAGCTTGCCGGAGCGAGCGGGTTGAGTGTGCCAGCCCCTTGCGGTGGATGCAGAACTGAGCACACTATGTGCGCCAGCGGTAGCGCAGGCCGCAGCGGCCTTGCTGGGGAGAGGGTGCGCTGTAGGGCATGGCAGGGTTGCATCCAGGTCTCCCTCCCTGCGGGAGAGCGCCCGGCCTGCCCCAGAGCTATGCCCAGCAGCGCGCCAGGAGTTGGCATGCGTTCAGCCTTACATGGTTTGATTGTTACATATTTAATTGTCTTATCAGCGCATGTTGGGTATCATACTGTCGCGCAGCAAGCAGCGTCTGCTGTCGGGGCTTTGTCAGCTCTCGGGTGCCGACTCTGCTGCCGGCGTCGAATGTGCTGGCTGCTCACGGCGCAGGTGGTATTCCTTCGGCGCATGTGGTGACAGCTGCAGTGCATACATCGCACATGTAAGCGGCTGTGCCATGCAGAACCTCTGTAGACCTTTGCAACGCAGCAAAGTTTGGACCTCTTTAGGCTCTGCAGGCTCTGCTGACCGATCCGCCAGTGGCGCTCTTGAAAAACCAAGCATGCCTATCGGTGCAAATCTGCAGCAGGCGGGCACCGGCAACACGCCCGGCCAGTGGTACAGCGCGCTCCCGCCTGTCACGAAGCTGCTCGGAACCGCGTGCGTGGCCACCACCGCGGCAGCGAGCTTTGGCATCCTGCCATACCCACTCATTGTCCTGCTCTGGCCGCGAGTCCTGCGCAGGCTCGAGGTGAGCCCTGATGGCCAGTGCACCTGAAGCTTCTAAAATATACTTTACTACAGAGCCCAGGCTGACAGGCTGTGCGCGCAGGTATGGCGCCTTGTCGCTCCTTTCTTCGTCCTCGGGAAGCTGGACTTCCACTTCCTTGTGCTCCTGGTGTACATGTGAGGGCCCCACCTCGAAGACGTTGGCCGACAGTGCCGATGATCTGGCTGCTTGCAGTGCACTGTGCCTGGGAGCACTGTGCCTGTGCGGACTGTGCCTGTGTCCACTGCTTGCTGAGCGTCGACTGAGCGCTGAGTTGGGAGTGCCTCCGCAGTGTGCAGTACGGCGTAAAACTGGAACAGGATGTCTACCGCGGTCGGACGCCAGACTTTGTGTGGATGATGCTCTTCAGCATGACTGCGCTCCTGGTGAGTGCGGCATGGCACACAGGATGAAGCGTGTGCAGCTGGAAGTTGCGCCTATTGAGCACACACAGCTGCGGAGCTGCTCTGTGCGCCTTGAGCTGTGCTGGCAACGTGCAGGGCGTTGTTGCGTGGTGGCTGGGGGAGGCAGGCAAACTGTAAGCCTGATCCTGTGAGGTGCTGAGGCGCAGCGCGCGCGGGCAGGGCACAGCGCTGGTGGTGCCGCGCCACACCGCGAGCCTGATCTGGTGAGGTGCTGAGGCGCAGCGCGCGCGGGCAGGGCACGACGCTGGTGGTGCCGCGCCACAACTGCGAGCCCAATCTGGTGAGGTGCTGAGGCCCAGCGCGCGCGGGCAGGGCACGACGCTGGTGGTGCCGCGCCTGATCCTCGGCCCGCCGCTGGTGATGGTGCTCGTGTACCTGTGGAGCCGCGCGTTCCCCGCCGCCAACATCAGCTTCATGGGCGTCGTCACGCTGCAGGTTCCCCGCAGGCTTGGTTGCTGTCGCCCGGCTTGGCCCGCCCGCCTGCGCAGGTACCTGACGGCCCAGAGCTTGCTGTGCAGTGTGACCTGTGCGGGTGCGGGTGCGCCCTGTGCATGCCTGTCGCATCCGTCGGGAGCACTCGGCAGCGTGCACCCAACTCTCGCGCACGCCTCTCACGACGTGCGACTGGTGATCAAGGACAGAAAATCATTCGCTGCAGAGCTTTCTGCTCGCGCTAGGGGGCAAGGCTATTGGCACCCTAGGCTTCAGCGCTGTCGCTTTGTTGCCAACTCCGTCGTGACGTCTGGCCTTCCTGCGCGCATGCGAGGCACATAGCATGCCGATTGTTGGTCTCAGCCTGCCGCTTTGCATATGAGTGTGCCCTACCCTAACCCTTGGTGCCCTACCCTAACCCTCGGCTGCGGCAGGCATCTTACCTGCTGCTGGCGCTGTCGCTATGCGTGGGCGGCGACTGGCTCGCGAGCTCATGGGCGTCCCCTATCTCTAAACCGTAAGCTGAAAGCCTCTTTCGGCGTGACAGGCGTTCTACCTGCCGCTGGTGCTGCTGGTGCTGTCGCTGTGCGTGGGCGGCGACTGGCTCGGCGAGCTCATGGGAGTCCTCGTCGCGCATCTGTGCGCCCCTGCCCCCCTGCGCCCTGCCCTGCCGAGGCGCTGCGCGCGCTGTGCAGGTGCTGGGCGACGAGTGGGCAAAAACCGTATCCTAGAGACGGAAAAAGGGTTTAATGTCGGGAATAAACTTTTTCACATTCTCTGCTTCTGTGTGACTCACCTACCTGCTCTGATGCATCATGTCTGCACTGCTGCACGACTGGCTCGTGCGAGCCTTGCTTTGCTCCCTGCCTCGTCTGCGCGTGCCTGGCACTGCTCAAAAGAGTGCGGGCCGTGCGCGCCAGGTTCAAGGGGCACAAACAGGCCTGTTAGAGCACTGGTGCTAAGCTGAGCAAAGCGCACTGTAGCAAGTAGGTTGCCATCAAGGTCCGTGCATGGCATGTATTGCAAGGCACCCTTTGCGAGCGTAAGCTGCATCAGGAAGCAATACGTATGTTAGTAAAGCACGCAATTGCTGCCTTTATGGCAGGTACTACTTCCTGACGGAGCTGCACCCGGCAGCGGGCGGGCGGCAGCTGCTGCGCACGCCCAACTGGCTCAAGCGGCAGCTCCTGGCGGCGGGCATCGGCCAGGCGCGTGCCCACCTCCAAGGGGCAAAGCCGGCGCGCGTCCTCGATGCCGGGAGGCTGGGCGGCACTGCATATCTGCGCGGTGTGCAGAGGGGGGACCCGCTGATCTGTGGCAGTGGCAAGCATTGGAGAAAGTCAGGCAGCGAGCTTAGGCGTGAGCTGTGGAGACTCAGCTGCATGCGCTCGAGACCCCAGCTGAAATACATACCACCTCTGCCAAGTCCACAGACATGCGTCCAGCTGTGTTTCTGCAGACCATGCACGCTGGCAGGCCTGGCGCCCTGCTGCTGACGCACGCATTGCAAACGGCTGCGCTGGCGTTGCAGGTTGATGTGCGCGAGGTGCAAATGGCGAACCCGGCTGACCCGCGCTTCCGCGCGTTCGGCGGCCGAGGGCGGCGGCTGGCGGACTGACGCTCTTGACCAGCAGGGGGTGGCTGGCTTGGTGCTTGCAGTGTGTTGGCTGCTGTCCGGGGCTGCCCTGTCATGGCTGCTCATGCAGAGCACCAGGTGGACTGCCGAGGGCGGCGCATGTCTGAAAGCCACTGTGAATAAATGACTCCGAGAGACTGGTCGTCCGCGTCTGCACATTTGGCTATGACAGTTGAAACGCAAGACCCACAGCGAGTTTGTCCTGCTGGTCTCCACTGCCTGGTGCATCATGCTTACCAGCATTGGTGCGGCCAAGGCGGAGAGTGCTACCACTTCAGGCACGTTTCAAGCACAGCCGGGACTCAGACGTCTTGAGCAAGACAAGAAAACAGTGCAGACCATGCGCCCCACACTGGCGGCTGCCCTTGACGCTGCCCTATGTTCACCCTTTCACGCTTGCCGCTGACCCCCCTCTGCCTGGTTCCAGGGTGCATTGCCGCCCAGTCCACTGACTTCACCTGCCGTGACCGAGTCGCATGCACCCTCCCCATCCAGCATCATACCGCACCGGCGGCATGCACCTTCAGCGCCCACAGCAGGTGCCAGCCTCTGTCCACATGCGGGCCTTGGGTGCTGTGCACCATGCCGCAGAGACACAAACCACTAGCTCACTGCAGGAATGACATGCTGATGGGCTGGCATGCAGCCAAGGTTGTATCCCCGCCGAGCCCCTGCTCCTGCCACCTCTGGCTCACGCATTACGACACTTGTGTAGCCTGCACGCCCACCGCACATGAACTGGCGAAGCGCGAAGAGCAGTGCGCACATCCAGAGCAGAGTAGCGTGCTAACAGCAGCTGACAAACCAGGCTTGCAAGATCCCGCACCCGGCCCCGGCCACGCCACGTTACGCGGCTGCCCGCCTGGAGCTCTCCTACCCTGCACGCCTATCACATGCGCCTCACAAGCACCGTGCTCCCGGCTGGGCGCCCTCACCGAGCGCACCTCGCCGCGCGCGCGCGCCTGATCAGGCACCGAGCGCGGGCGCGGAGGCGCCTGCGCTCGCGTACGCGTCGGCCATGCCGGGCGCGGGCGCGGGCGCGTCCAGGCCCATGCCCTCGCGGTCCAGCCCCAGCACGGTGGGGTCGCGGATGAGGCGCAGCACGGTCAGCACGGGCTCGGCCGGCAGGTTGATGCCGCTCAGGTCCGGCAGCGTGACCTTGTGGCCGGCGAGGTCGATGTTGCCGCCGTTGATCGTCGCCGTGCCCTTGTCATAGTTGACCGTCACGTCGGGCGAGATCGCCAGGAACTTGGCCTCGGGGTCCAGCTGCTGCGGCGGCGCCTGCTGGCCCTGCGGCGGGCCCTGCTGGCCCTGCGGCGGGCCCTGCTGGTTGGGCGGGCCGCGCGGCGGGCCCTGCTGCGCGCCGGGCGGGCCCTGCTGCGCCAGCCGCCGCCGGCCCGCCAGAACCTGACTAGTCGACGGCAGCTCGCCCCGCTCCCCCGCGGCCTTGATCAGGTTTGTGAGCGCGGAGCCGACGGTGTTGGCGAACGCGTGCGTGATCGTGTCGCCGGGGCCGTTGTTGACGGCGCTCGCGAACGCCGCGACCGGGTTTGCGCTGGCCGCGGCCGCGGCGGCAGGCGGCGCCGCGGCGGGCGCGCTCTCGCCGGCCGGCGCGGTCAGCGGGTTCATGGCGCCGAGCGCGGGCGCGGCGCCGGGCGCGCCAGCGGGCGCAAACGCGCGGCGGCGGCGGACCGGGCGGATGCCCGGCAGGTCCTCCAGGGCGGCGAGCGCGCCGGTCGTGGGGAACTGCGGGCGCGCCCGGCGCGCCGCGTCAGCTGGCTGGGTCCCAGACCACATTCAATGGGCTGCACGCTTCACACCCTGGCCCGGACAGGTCTGCCAGGCGGCCCGTCTGGCAACAGTGAGTTCCATGCATGGTCCCGCAGGCTGGCCAGCATGACCCAGTGTCAGGGACCCAAAGGCGACAGCACGCCAGAGCAGCCGCGCTCGCCCAGACGGCCGTTTGCGCCCCACCAACGGCTCCCGTGCTCGCCCACTCGCACGCCCATGCGCCCACTCGCGTGCCGCCAGGCCGCTCGGGACGGGCAGCAGACAGGCGCATGCATAACAGGCGCCCCAAGCAAGCATGTCGCGCGCCGGGCGCGCACCACCAGGCCGCTCGGGATGGGCAGCGAGAAGCCGCCCGGCAGGTCGATCGAGCCGCCCGCGAGCTCTGCCATTTCCTTGGCGCCATTGATCTTCAGCAACGGCCGCACTTGCACCAGCGGCTTGATGCCGCTCAGGCCGCCGGGCGGGCCCTGGTTGGTGTTCTGCGGGCCCTGCTGGCCGTTGGCGGGCGGCCCCTGCTGGCCGTTGGGCGGGCCCTGCGCGCCGGCGCGCGCGCCTCAGGCCTGCGACTGTTGCTGCTGTAGGGCGTTTACCGTGGGGCATGCTGACCCACGGTTTATGCTGTGCGTGTGGGGGCAGCGCAGTGGAGGAGCGGGGACATTGGCATCCCCGCCAACAAAACTGCACTAGCTAGAGGCGCCGTCTGTCAGTGGCCTTGGCAAGGTATCGCATGCCTGACAGTGCCCAAGCCCGTTGTGTCTTCAAGACATGTCTGACCTCCCTGCCTCGCGTCAGCCACTGTAGCATCCGGGCCTGCCTGCCAGCAACGATGCTTCCATGTCTGCCACAGATTGAGGGAGAACAGGCAGCATGGGCGCCTTTGCTGGTCTGGCGCTACAAGCTGGGCGACCAGCCAAGCCGGTGCCTGCTGCCGTGCTCGTGTGCGACGTCAAGCACATTGGAGACACTTGAAGGCGCGCGCCTGCTGCCCGTAGCCCGGCTGCTGCAGCATCTTGCGGTGGCCGCTCGGCAACGCGGGCAGCTGGTCGTACTGGATGGGCGCGTCCAGGCCGGGCGCGGGCGCGGGCGGGCGCGGCGCCGGCAGCGGCGCGAAGATGTCCAGCCAGTTGCGCGGCAGCTCGATCTGCGGCAGCTCGTACAGGCCGAGCGCCGGGATCGCCGGCATCGCGGGCAGCCCGCGCGCGTCCGCGCCCGCGGCGGCCTTGCCGGCGCCCTCCTGCAGCCCAGCAACGCACAAACATCGGCACGCTGGCAGCGCCACTGGCGTGTTGCGCCGCAGCACTTCCTGTTGCAGCTCCCACAGGCCTGGGGCCTGGGACGGCAAGCAGGTCCGGCACCCCTCGCACATCCAAGCCCGTGGCCGCCTTGCCTGCACCCGCTCAAGCCCCAGTATGCATGTGCTGTAGCATTCCCAGGGCCTGTGCATGGTGGCAGTGACGCACGGACACCCTCTCACTGCCTTAGGAGCTTGGTCTGTGGCGACAAGAAAGACCTTGCCCTGGGCGCCCTGACCTTAAGTCTGGTGCGCGGCGCCTGCAGCTCACGTCTGGGAGGCCCGACGCGCCGGGCGGGCCAGCGCCAGGGAGCAGTACAGGGACCCAGACGGGCAGGCGCGGGCCTGCAGCTTGCGGCCAGAGCCGCTCGGCAAGAGATCAGTGCAGGGGCCCAGGAGGGCGAACGCGGGCCGCCTGCCTGCAGCTTGCGGCCTGCGCCGCGCAGCACGAGAGCACTAAAGGGGCCCAGGCGGGCGAGCCCGGGGTGCCTGCCTGCAGCTTGCGGCCGGCGCCGGTGCTCAGCCGCGCAGCGAGCGACGAGAAGAGCGCCTGGATGCCCTGCGTGGCGAGCGCGCGGACCTCCGGCGGCAGCTCCGGCGCGGGCGCCGGGCGCGGCGGCTGCGGCAGTCCCGGCACCGCAAAGTCCACCGGCGTCGGCTGCAGCACCACCGGCGGCAGCAGCCCGGCCGCGCCGGCGGCCGCCGCCGGCGCGTTCGCCGGCGCGATAGCGCCCTGCGCCGCCGAGAGCGCGAGCGCGGCGAGCGCGCAGGCCGCCAGCAGGCTCCGGCGCCCTGCCTGGGCGGCGCGGGCGAGCGCGGGGTGCGTCAGGCAGAGAGACGCGCAGGTGGATCGCGCGTGGTGTGACGCGCGCGCCGTGTCGAGCCGCGCACCTGGGCAGCTGCAGTGCTTACCATGGCTGCCCGCGAGTAGAGCGGGTGCGCCGCAGCCGCGCGTGCAGGGGCCGCTGGGTTTGGGTGCCTGTGGCCTGCGCACGGGGCACCCTGGTGTCAACCAGACGTTCTAGCCAGCTTCCTCCTGGCACGTCTACCGACCAGGGCGCTGGCCGCCCGGCAGGCCCAGGCGGTGGCAGGGCTCCGACTCTGCGGTCCTTGCTGCCACGGCCGGGAGCTAGGCAGGCGGGCGGCCGCTCCGGCTAGGTCCGGGCCGTGAAGCCACCCCGGCGGTGCGGAGCGCTGCAAGGGAGGCAGACAGGGGTATATGTTCACACGCAGGCCTCCCTGGCTCCCTGGAGGCGAGGTGGCTCTTGGAGCAGCGCAGGACCCTGAGGAGCATGCATAGATAGCCCCAGCCAGCAGCGCCAGGCGCGCTGCCAGCCGCTGCTCGTAGCGCACGCACAAGCGCACCGGGAGCGGCGCGCAGGGCGCACCTGCACCCCTTGCTGGCTCAGCGCGCGCTCCCTTGCAGCCGGCCTCTCCAGTCGCAGCGGCGCTGCAGCAGTGCACGCTCTCTAGGCCCTGCCTCACGAGTGATCTGGCTGGTGAGAGTCTGCAGGAAGGGCACCTGGCCTGCGCGTGGGTACTGTGGATTTGAATTCGTTTGAGGAGGCGAGGGTTTTGAAGCCCTGTCCCTGCATCCAACTCTCTGTGCATTGCACAGTGTGCAAGCGCCTCGCACCATTGTGTAAGTGTCGGACATCCCCAGGAGCGCTTGCGCATTATCTGCAGGCCTACCTGCTTGCGCGTGTACGCGCGTGCTGGCACTGCTCGGCCCTGCTACCAAGCCCAGGTGCGGTGCCGTCGAGGCTGCAGCGCTCTGCCCTCCGATTGCTTGTCAAGCGCGGGGTAGGCGGGCATGTGTCGGAGGTACACCTATCGTATCATGCGCTTCCGCTGGTGGTGTGCCGGCGCTCGAGGTTGGGCTGACACGCCATGCTGGTTGCCATGGGTTGTTCTCTGCGGGCGTATGCAGTGGGTGTGGCGCTCCGACCGCATCAGGCATGTGCTAACCTGCCGCCTGCGCACTGCGAGGGAAGAGACCTGCAGTGCCGGCTCTAGCCTGTGCAAGCAGGGTCTGAAGCGGCGCATTTGGGGCGCCTGTGTCCCCCGCGCCGCAGACCCGCCAGCCGAGGGTGTTTGCTGGACTGCGGCGCAGGCGTGTTTGCTCAGCCGTCTAGCACGCTCGGCGGAGCTTCCTGCTGTACGGGAGCGAGGCACCGCAGCAAGAGCTCAGGCGCGTGTGCGTGAGATCAACGCTGACCTGCGCCCCGGCGCTGTTGCCTGGTTTGGCCTATGTACGTCTGCCAAGGTCCGTGCAGCAGTACGCTGTGGTGTTGCAGTCACGCGCCCTCATGCTGTGCCGGACAAGCCCACTTCGTGAAGCTTGGTCCTGTCAAGCTTGGTCAGCGCCTGCGTGCGAAGCAGTGTGGTCGCTTTTCACGCCGCAAGGCAGACACGCTGGCTGCTTTGCCTTCTGGCTGCGTGCGCTGTGCACGCATGCGGCCTGCTCCGGCGCATAGCCTGGGCAGCTTTTTTGCTTCAGCGCCTTGTGCGCGTCGGCTGACTGGGCGCTTCTCGCAGGGTCTCTTGTGGCTGGTTGCGTCAAGGGTGCTTACTAGCAAATGCTGTTAGCAACGCCGACCCCTGACACTGCCCTTTGCCGCAGAAGCGCCGTTGCTCTTGCTGTAAGCGCTCAACTGCCGAGGAGCTTGCCCGCCGCTGACTTGGAGCTGCCCTCGCAGGGGCGCCTGGGACGCTGCGCCGGGGCGATGCTGGCCGCCAGCTCGCAGGCGCATGGTCGCGGCGACTTTGGCCGCGAGGGCGCGCGCGCGGCGGCCGCCGGCATGGCGCCGCATGCGCGGCTGTCCGAGCTGCGCGAGGAGGCGTACTGCAAGGTGCTGCGCGTGTTCGTTGCGCAGCAGCTGTACAACCTGGTGCGCGATACTGATTTTCGGTCATGTTACACACCCAGGACGACATGCCAATGAAACAGCCTGTACAACTACAGGCATGAAGTGCGGCAGAAGAGGACACCGTTAAGTGCCACCCGGGTGCCGCGCCTGTGAACCACTTGTGCATGAAGCGACGGGCGCGTTGTTCGGGCTTGTTCTGTGGGGCTCACAAGGATGCCTGCGGTTCGCTTGGCCACGCTTTGGTGTCGGCTTACTTGTCTACACTCGGCTCACCCTGGCGGCGGCGCGCCGCGCGGCAGAACACCGAGTTCATGCTGTCCAAGCTGCGCGCGGAGCTGCACATCAGCGACGACCGGCACCTGCAGCTGCGCCAGTGCGTCGTCGACGGCGACGAGCAGCCCTGGCGGCGGTGCGCACCCAACCCAGCCTCAGCCCTGGCTCTGCCAGCGCGGTATCGGTATGCTGCGTTTGCAACCGGAGAGTGGTATCCGTATGCATGACCGCAGCCGGGAAGGGCTGCGCTCATCGCGCTCAGAGCGGTCAATGGCGTGAGCCTGCCTGTGTGCTGGTGCACAGCAGGTGCACGTAAATGAGACACCAGAAAGTGCACAAGGCCCTCAGCATACACTCTGTAAAGAAAGTGACCCACGGTGGGTGCGGCCGTCAGGTATGGGGCGCAGCCCAACGGCGGCGGGGCCGCCGAGGCGGGGGTCGGCGAGGCGGGCGCGTACCAGCAGCACGCGCCGGCGCCGCCGCCGCAGCAGCGCGGCCGCGGCTACCCGGGCGGCGCGCCCGCGAGCACCTCGTACGGCCAGCCGCCGCCCGCCGCGGCGGCGCCGCCGTACGGCGCGGGCGCGGGCGGGTTCCCGGGCGCGCGCGGCCTGCCCGCCGAGGCCAAGCGCCCGCTCGAGGGGCAGTACCCCGGCGGCGCCGGCGGCAGGCGCGGCCCCGGCGGCTGCGCTGCGCACACTGATGAGCGATGCCAGCGGCGAGGCTGCCCCTTTCGGCGTGACGACAGCACCAGGGTCCGCCTGGAGGGCGAGGCCTGAAGGCGCAGGCCTGACGAGCCCTCCGAGCGGCAGGCGTCCACTCACGGGCGTGTGTCGTGCGTCGTGCAAGCTCTGGCATGCCCTGCCTCGTGGCCAGACGTATCACTCAGCTGGGGCAGGCCAGCCATGGCAGTGGCAGGGCTACGGCCGAGTGCGGCGCGGCAGGGGCGGCAGGGCAGAGGCGGCGGAATGTGTGGTGCGCAAGCCCGAGGGCAAGCTTGTGCGGTGCAGGAAAAGCTATTCTTGGCAGTAGAGGGGTAGGGTGAGGACTGACTGATGTGCTGGTGTGGACCTGCAGCGGCAGCAAGCCGGGCCGCAAGCGGCTCAAGCGCGACACGCCCGACCGGCACTCGCCGCCGGTCGGCGCGCCGCCCGCGGCCGCCGCCGCCGCCGGCGCGGCCGCGGGCGCCGCCGGCGCGCGCGGCGGCCCCGGCGCGCCGCTGCAGCTCGACCCGCTCGTCGGCTACAAGGTGCAGCGCTTCTGGCCGCAGCACGGCGGCTGGTTCGAGGGCATCATCAGCGACTTCAACCTCTCCACCAACGAGCACTGGCGCGGCCCGCTGTTAGGACAGGGCTTAGTTTGTGGCTAGGGCAGGCTATATGCTGTTTATCAGAGCGGCTGTGGCGGGGCCGTGCTGTACAAAGCGGGACAGAGGTTCTGCTGTGCAATGGTGTATGCAGGGTGTGAGTGTGTATTCAGGGAGTGAAGCACCCAGTCCAGTCGGATCCGCCTTTCCCTGGCGGGCTTGCACCTCGGGGATGCACGAGTCAGACCAGCTTGTCCTGCTGCAGAGTTGCTGGGTTCATGCCAGCCTCCATGTCGGGTGCCCGCCAGTCACGCCACCTTCTGCACTGCGCGCAATCCTTCTGCACTGCGCGCAATGGGCGCCAAGCGACGGCGCCTGCTGCCGCGCGCAGCATCATGTACGACGCGGGCACCGAGAGCGAGTCGTTCGAGTGGTACCGCGTGCGCGGCGCGCCAAAGTCGGAGTGCCGCCTGATGCAGCAGCGCATCGACATCCTCGCGCTGCCGCACCCACCCGCCGCGGCCGCGCCCAGCGCGGCGCCGTCGCGCGCGCCCGCGGCCGCCGCGGCGCGGCGCCCCGGCGGCCGGAAGGGTGCGCGCGCCCTGCTGCGAGGGCTGCGCTGTAAGCAGGCAAGCGCGGCAGGGGCGCCGCGCGGTGCACTGCGGGGCAGGGTGCTGCAGGGGCGAGGCAGCAGTGTGAGGCAGCATCAGTGGATGCTGACAGAGTGGGCGATGCGAGAGAGAGAGATGCAGAGAGGTGCAGAGAGATGCAGTGCCGTGTCAAGAGTAGGGCCCGGCTCGCCTGCTCACCCCGGGGCCGGCCGCAATGGTGCCCTCCTTTATAACGCAGCCGAGGCTGATGCTCTGTTTCCTGTTTGGACTCATGACATGCAGCTCTCGAGCTCGGGCTTGGATGGTGCGCGCGCGGGGGCTGCTGCCGGGACTGCTCCGCTGAAGCCGTGCTGGGGTGCTCCGCAGGCGCGGAGGCCGGCGGCGGGCGCGGGCGCGGCTCGCACCAGCGCATTGCCGCGCCGGGCTACCGCAACGGAGCGACCAAGACCAGTGCGCCGCCCTGCGCCCCGCAGCTTTGTGCTCAGCCCAGGGTGCTCTGCATGGGCGTTTTGGAGCATGCCGTCTGTGCTCACGCCATCTCAATCACGTCGCGAGCTGCCGCTGAGCGCGGCCTGCCGGCACGCAGTGTCGCTGTCGGGCTACGAGGGCTACGGCCAGGCGCCGCAGTATGCGCAGCCGGCTGCCGCGCCGCATGCGCACCGGCAGTACGCGGTAGTGTCCTCGGACGACGAGGCTGCGGGCTACAGCCCCGCGGGCTCCTTCTAGGCGCATGCGCGGGACGCGCGCGCGCCGCGGAGCCAGGCGGCAACAGCTCGCGGCAGCCGCCCCTGCATCGTCTCGCAGCGCGGGTCTGGGGACGCCTTGGGCGCCTGCCACAAATGGAGTGAACGGAGTCGCGGCCGGCGCGCTGCTGGTGGCTGAGTGTTGGGTGCCTGGCCCGGCATCGGCCTAGCGGCCACACTGAGCGGCAGGCCTGGCTGACAACGTGGCTGACGCCCTGCACTGGAGCCGCGGCAGCCAGCGTGGTGCGCACCTTTAAGATGCCCCATGATGCGTTTTGAGCTCTTGTTTGGACTGCGCACGCCTTTGGGGTCCAGCTGCTGCACCGCCGCCACATTCTTCGCCCTTGGCGCGCTGCCGTCTGCGCTGGCGCGCGCGCGACGTGTGGCCAGGGCTGCTGCTGTCCCCAGCCCGCCTCCCCTGTGCCTGCGTGGGGTGTGCTGGAGAGGACGGTGTATGGGCTTGGACATACAAGTTGGGAGCGGGATGCCCTGCGCGCCTGTGCCAACAGGCTCTCGATGGAGTGAGCAGAGATAGGCACGGCTCTGTAGAGGGGTCCCCCTCTAGGCAAATGGAAGCTATAAGCTGTCTCGCCAGCATTGCTGGGGCGCATTGCTGAGGCGCGGCAGGCAGGCGCCTCAGAGTGCAGTAGCTGTAGGGTGTATGCAGCGCGCGGCCAAGTCTGCAGGGGTGGGCAGTGTCCTTGTCAGCGCAATCTGTGTAACCTGTGCTGCTGGCGGAGCGTGTTTGCTGGTACTTGACATCGCGCGGGCTAGAAGTGTCTGGCTCTCTGTCGAGCATGCTTCCAGGCAAGCAGCCTGCATAGGTTAGCGAGGGTGCTGAGACCATGGTGTTTCTGCAGAATAGGCGTCTGCATGAGAGTAGCGGAGTGTGCTTCTGTGCTGTTATATTCGGTTCTTTTCAGTGACTGCAGCTTGATGCAAGGCGGGCGTGCTGCCCCGTGTGAATGTGTAACGATGGATAAGCGTGCAAGGCATGCCACACTGGCACTGCAGCGCATGTGACGCTGAGAAAGCAGGATGCTGAAACCTGTTCAATGGCACACATTTTGCAATGCAGTGGGTGAGCCCGATAACTGTGGCCTATTCAGTCTTGAGGCTGCCTGACAGTCCCTGCAAAACCGGCACAGACAGTGATTGCGCAATACCACGACCAGCAGCTCAGTAGCCATGGCAATTAGTCTGTATGCTGGCTCAACTTGAGGTGTCTTGACAATGGTGTGGGCGTCCATTCGTGTTCATTCATTCATGTGGCAGGCACATGACGGCGCCCCTGTGCGCTCTGAGCAATGTGTAGGCGCTCTGGCACCTTCTCATCGTCACAACTGGGCTGAGGGCAGCTACTGGGATTGTCCGTGGGGTCTAAGGGAGGGAGGGGAGGGCGAGGCTGCAGAGCGCGGCTCAAGCCGCGAGCGACAGTGCGCCCAGGCTGCTGGCGACCGCGCCTGCGTCGCCCAGGAAGTCTGACACGGTTGCCTTCTCGCCCGCATCGCTCGCCAGCACCTGCCGCGGATCGCAGGCGGTGTCATGCGGTGCGCATGCCTGGCTCAAGTATAGCCCCAAGTGTCCAAGCCAGAGGGAGGCAATCGGCCCCATGCAGCTGGGGCCAATAGCCTCCCTATGCATTATTCTTAACAGGGTTGCTGGATGAGGCTGCACAGAGAGAGGCTCTTTGGCAGGCATGCAAGGGTATACTCGCGGCATCTGCTATGCGCAATAGAGCCACCCACATGCTGCCTGGCCTGCACATGCGGCATATTTGGCATGCAGCCCTGTGACACAGCACCTTGCACGTTTGCGCAGAGAAAGAGAGACACTATGGAGGTGGCCATCCCACATGAGAGCTAGGGTAAGGCAGGGGAACCCTGCCCCTATCCCAACATCCACGTGACAGCTCCGCACGACCGGCGCACCTTGAGCACGGCGAGGTGCGTGGCCGCCAGGGCCTTGCCGCGCGCGTGGCCCACCGCCGGCATGGAGTATGTGAACGTGGTGTGCAGCCTGCGGGACGCGCATCAGCCCAGCATCAGGAAGGCTTTGCCAAAAACAAATCCTGCCAAAAGTGTTTCACCTTCTTGGGGAGCTGACGATTTTTTAATGTGTCCTGTCCGCATGCGCCCACAGTGCGGCGTTCCTCCCCGCCCTGCATGGGTCCCAGCGGAGCATGACGTGCGCGTGCGCCCTGGCGTAAGCCGCATGGACTTTGCTGCGTGTACGGGTGGCTAATGTCAGGACAGGATGGCCAAGGGGGCGCGCCGGCCGTCGAACGTGTGCGCCAGGAAGTACGTGCCTGCCTCGTCTGCCGCGGCCGTGCCGTAGGCCGCGAGCATCACGTGCGCGCCCGCGACGCGCAGCGGGCCGTGCTGTGCCTCCAGCGGGATGATGCCGATGTTGGTTGAGTTTGCCTGTCGGCCAAGCGGGGCTGCATGCGACTATGACACGACGCCGACATTGGTCGAGTTCGCCTGCCAAGAGGGGCTGCATGCGGTCACAAGGCAGCACCAGTACGCACAGCTTTGGACATTTCCATAGGTGTTTTGCAGCATGCGCAAGCACTTGTGCGCGCGTGTGGACCACGTCTGTGACAGAGCGTATTATGCAGCAAACGAAGATGGTCTGTCCTGCGATCATCTCGCGCAGCGCGTCCAAGTCGACGACCTGGTACTTACGTAAATGCGAGGTGCATGCGGCCCGTTGAGGCTGCAAGGCTGCCAGCCCGATGCGATGCAGACAGGCGGGGTGGGGCGAGGCGGGCTCAGGCGGCAAGGCAGGCTCGGGCGGGCGCGCGCGCCGTGAACGGCGGCAGGAAAGGCGGCGCGGCCATGCCCGCGACCTCGGCCATGGTCCTGTCCGCGTGCAGGCGCTTCCAGAAGGCCAGGCCGCCCTGCGCGGCGTGCTCGCGGCGCACGGCGGCGGTCGCCGCCGCCGCGACGTCCCACAGCAGGTCCGCCGCCGCCAGGCGCTGCGGCCAGACCAGCAGCGCGCAGCCGGCCGCGACGCCGGCCGCCGGGACGGGCGGGTCCACCTGCGCGCGTCTTGCAATTCCTGTGACGTGCCACAGTCGCGCACGACCCTGCCCTGGCACTCTCCGCAGGGCTCGAGGGTATCGGAACTGCGGAGCCAGTCTGCCCATGTGCATGGCAGGAGGCAGGCAGGCCTCACTGCACATGCCGGCAGTCGCCTGAGCAAAAATGACAGTGACGCATGCGCGCCTGGCCTCCAGTCCCCGAGCACCCGGAGGAGGGTAGGGTAGCCACCACACCCAGACCCTCCATCCGTTCTAGGCGCGCAGACAGCATCCGTACATGCCCCAGAGCACACAGGCATTGGGGGGGACGGACCTGCTTGCGCATGTCCGCGGGGCACTGCATCACCAGCGTCTGCGGCAGCGGGTGCCCCGCGGCCTGCGCGGCGGCGGTCGCGACCATTGTCGCGGCCGTGACGGTGCCCTGCACGCTGGCGCCGCGCGCCTTGCACCTGCGCGCGCGCGTGCACCGCTGCGCGCGAAGCAGCAGGGCTGCCGGCATGCGCGCTGCAGCCCACGTGCTCAAACAAGCTGCGCTGCCAAGCCACCCGTCTCAAGCATCCCAAGCAGCATTGCTACAGGCCGCCCGCTGGCAGGAACGCCATCCTGCACCTGCGGCCGATGCTGCACGCTGTTTCTGAGATCGGCGCATGCAGAAGACAGTGGCAGCCCTCGTCATGAAAAGGCGCATGACGAGACAAGGCCGTCAAGCCAGGCTTGCCCAACCAAGGCCATATGTTCACAAACATGCGAGCGCGCACTGCTCCAGCAGCCGCGCGGTGGCCTCCTGCGACAGCACGCCCAGCACGGCCGCGGTGCCGCAGGGCTCCTTGCCCGCCACGGGCGCCAGCTGCGGCATGAATGCGGCGGGCAGCTTGAGCGCCGGCGCAACGAAACTGGCCGGCAGGCCGCCCAGCACGTCGACGGTCGGCCGGGCGGCCCCGGGCGCTGCCGCTTTGCCTGCGAGGTCCACGTGAGGCAATGTAATCACATACTTTGCGGTGGGTGCTTGGCAGAGGAACCGGTCGGTCGGCCCTGCATGCACGCTCCGCCATAGCTGCTCTGGGGCCAGGCATGCTGTAAGCAGCCTACACAGCGGCACGCCCGCGGGGAGGGGGGAGTGGGGGGAGTGGTTGCAGCCTGCTGCCAGCAAGCAGCCGCCTGCATGGCTCCACCGCGCCTGATAGAATTTTTTTGGTGGGCCAAGAGTTGCCACTGTGACGTGCATGTTTGGGCAACCGGACGGCAAGCCCTGTGTCCCAGCATGGCTGGAGGCCAGTTCACAGGGCCGCATCCGCCGAGCCGATCGTGCACCTGCGGAGAGGGCGCCGACGTGCGCGAGCAGGGTGTGCAGGATGCGGAAGCCGCTGTTGGCGTCGGCGCCGGCGTGGTTCATGGTGGCGACGAGCAGGTGCTTCTTGCCCGCGTCGTCGCTGCGCGCGTGCACCCCAGCTCTCTGTGCCACCCACGGCGCCCTCTGGCGGGCTGTGAAACAAAAGGCGCGAGGGAAGGAGGCTCGGCTGCGCACATGGCTCTCCTTTGGCGTCTGCTGACAGGTTTAAGCCCTGCAAGTGGTCGTGGCGCAATTTGCACTGCACTCACTCCAGGCACGCGGCCTTGAGCAGAGCAGTGCGGCAGGCGGCAACGCGGCTAACCCGTTTAAGAGGCCTGTTACTGACACGGTGCTGAGCAGGGGCAGGGAGCCCAGGGAGTCTTTGAGACATCAGTCTCTCGGTGAATGACAGCACCTGAAGAGCTTGAAGAAGAAGGTGCTCCTGCCGTGGTCACGCGGCGTGTTGGCCGCCCTGACCATCTCCTCGCCCAGATTAGACAGCGCCTGCCCTGCCACGACCTCCAAGGGCATCGTCTGCACGCACCCGCGCCACACAGCGCTCAGCGCAAGAGTGTTCACAATAGGTCAGGCTGCAGGGATTGTTCCGGGCGCAATTGCCTGCTTGGAGGCACCACAAGCAGCACGCTGTGAGCGCGGCCACAGGGCTTGCGGGATGAAAAACGACATGGGCTCGGGCAGACCTGGGGCTCTTCGACGAAACAGGCCTCTCCAACAGCGATGCGAAGGACCGTGCGCGCGTAAGGGAACTCGTCCTGGACCAGCTTCCAGGCCTGCTTCAGGTGGGCCTCGTCAACCTTGCCGCGCAGCTCGAAGCCGTAGGTCACGCCCATGGACGAGCACACCTGTGCCGCCCGACACGGCTTGCGTGCCGGGGCTCACGGCAGGGGCTGCCCCGCCTGCTTCAAGCAACAAGCGCCTTCACAGGGCACAGCAAGAGCTTGCCCTAATCCCGGCACCTGCTCCCAGAGACGGAGGGGCGCCATGCTGCGGTTCTCTGCTGGTTTGGAGTTCTGTCGTGCTCCCGCGCGTGCTGGAACCGCTCAGACTTGCCAGTCTGTTGCAAACCGTCTTGAATCCCCGAGGGTGGCCTGAGAGGGTCTGGACAGACAGGTTTGAAATGCCCATTGCCCTCTGGCGTCTGAATGGTTGCAGGACAGTGCTGCACTGGGCAGAGCAGCACCCGCAAGGGCACGGCGCCTTCTTTGTCATGGGCTGTGCAATGCGCGGGTATGTCTTGGCCCTGGCATGCCTGGCGGCCTGCTTGGCGGCCGCACACGGTGTGCACTCTGCGGAGGGTTCAGAGACATGTATTGTATTGTTGCTCGCCTGTATTGAGGCTACCTTGTGGTACTTGCCATGCAGCGGGGTGGTGATCTGTCACAATCTGAGCCCCCTACGCCACGAGCCGTCCTCTGCCCCACTGTTGAAGTGCTTGCCGTCAAACCTGCAGTCTACGTACTGCAAGCTTGCCATGGCAGCCTGGCACAAGCATATGCTGCCGTGTGTATTGCGCGGCGTGTCACCTTGCCTTGGTCTCTCCGCGCACTCCCCAGCCTGTGCGTTGCCGGGAGGAGAGGGGGAGCGGCGCGGTGCGCAGGTCAGGTGCCGGTCACGGAGCTGGACGTGATTAAGTTCCGCGCAAGCTTGAGCAGCCCATTCGTCCTGCACACCAAAGTCACCTACCAGGACTCTGTGGTCTTGATCTCGGACGGCCTCTCCGCCGGGCCAAACCCACTCTACGTGCTACCGACTGCGGCGTGCGCCGCCCCCGCCTGCCCATGAGATTCGGCAGACCCACCTTGTCAGGCAACTGCTGACTTTCTATTGATCACTTGGTGTCTGACCACCACCTATGCGTACGGGTGCGTCCTGTTAACTTCCATGTCCAGAGCAGCACCTGCCCATGCGTTGCATGCAAGTGCGCAGATGCGCAGCGGGCCTTTCTCTGAGCACGGACCATGCCTGCGCACAGGTTCATCGTGAACGCGGCCACGGTGAACGACGTGCTGGTCGCAGTGCAGTTTGCCGCCAACCATGGGCTGAAGGTCTCCGCGCGCGGGACCGGGCATCAGCTCTCCGGCATCGCCATCCCCGCCAATGGCGTGCTGGACAACATGGCCGGCCTGAATGCAATCTCCGCTGACGTTGCCGCGCGGACGGCCACCGTGCAGGTGCGCACCAATCCTGATCTGAAAGGCTCTAGTGCACACATATGTATCTGTCACCTGTGAAGCGCCTTCAGTCAGCACAGAGGCGGAGTGCTGAGGCTCGACAGCCTTTTGCTGTGTTGTATCTCGCTGGTGAGCCGCCAGCTCTGCCGGAGGCCCTCAAGTGAGCTTCGCATGGCAGCATGCATGCGCACCTGAATGCGATGTCCCCCGACCCATGTGAGTAACGAGCGCCAGTGCCGAGCACTAGCCTACATAGGCCTCCATCAACCCCTGGGCCCTTTTCCTTTTGGCTTATGCATGACAAGCCTCTGGAGAACGGCCTGCAAGTCGCCGCGGCCTGTACCTCGCCGCCCGAGCGTCACAACCTGGTCAGCGCACTTTGCCAAGCCTGTGGTGCGCGGGCGCACAGCTGGGCGCCAAGAGCGGTGACGTGGCCAGAGCCACCGTGCCGTCCGGCTTTGTGCCCATCGTGGGGACCTGCCAGGACGTGGGCGTGGCCGGCTTCACGCTGCAGGGCGGCTCCGGCTGGGCGTCCGCCTACCTGGGCCCCGCGTCGGACAACGTGCTCTCCCTGGACGCGGTCACTGTCGGGTGCGCGCGCCTGTGGCGCTTGCGGTCCAGCTCACGCTCAGGGACATGATGAGGCAAGGCCAGTCACTTTTCATTGGCCACTTTGCTGGCGCCTGCCTGCTGAGCGGCGCGCTGCATGCCCTGAGGCGGCGTGCGGCGTGCGCGCAGGGCCAACCGGACGGCCGTGCTGACCACGGTGACGGCGCAGAGCGACCCTGAGCTGTTCTTTGGGCTGCGCGGCGGCGCGCCAATCTTCAGCATCGTGGTGGCCATGACCGTCCGCACCTTCCCCGTGCCTCAGCAGGTGCGCCCACCCGACGAGCGCCGCCGGCGGGACCTGGCAGTTCTGCGCCTGCACTTCTCTCGCAGGGCGCGGCTGTCGTGCTCCAAGGGCTGGGACTGCTGGGTCTGACTTTGCGTGTCAGCTCGGGCAACGCAGTGCAGCCCAAGCTGCCCCAACTACATGATCGGGGCAACATCGGTCCCGATCCCCTATCAATTCTGGTGGCGCCATCTGGCGCGCAGATGACCAGCCTGTCATACACGTACCCCATCAGCCAGATCAACAACGTGCTCGCATGGTGGCTGCCCTGGATCACCTCGCCGCCGGCGCCCTTCGGCAACGCGATCGAGCTCACGAACATCCCTGGGCTGGGCAACACCGTAACTGTCCAGACCTTTGTGCTCGTGCCCAACACCACCGATGTGGTCGCCAAGCTGAACCAGCAGGCCGAGTTCGCCGCATCCACCGGGTGCGTCACCCCCAGCACCGTAGGGTTAGGTTATAGGGTTAGGGCAAGGGTTGCAGTCTGTGCAGGCGCCGCCGCTGTCTTCACTGCTATATCGTGCACTTGAGGGTGGCTGCATGTGTATGGAGAGTCGGTGTGTCAGCAAGTCCGTACGGGCGCCGCCGCTGCCGCCACTGCCAAAAGCCTTTACTTAAGAGTTGCAGCCTGTGTATGGGGAGCTGGAGGTGTCAGCAAATCGGTGCGCCCATCCTGCCGCAACCATAGCCATGTTTGCAGAATGCGGAATGCGCTGGCCTGCCTCCTGTCATTTCAGGCCGGGCCGTGCACCATGCCGTGGCCCTGAGCAGCGCCTCTGCACCCGTGCCGAGCCGCTGGCCCGTGTGCGGCGAACGGTGAGGGGAGCGCGCCGCAGGCAGCTGCTGGCGACGAACAACACGGTGATCCCCACCGTCATCTTCATGGGCAACAACGACTACTGCGAGATCCTCGGCAACGATTTTGTGGACGTCATGTACTGGTGCGCAGCCGCCCGCTCGAGCACGCTCGGAGGCTCCAGGCATCTGGACAACTCAGTGTAGGGAAGTCTGCGACGCAGTGATGTGCTCTCCGCGACGCCGTGGCCGTGTGACTAGTTATGCAGCATCGTATCACTATCCCTAGTTGCCAGCATTATGCTTGCGGCGGCGCCTGCCTGGTTGGAGCGACATGTTGGGCAAAGCGCAGCATCACCTGGGGCCCGCCGAACGTTCAGCTGCCCGCAGCGGCTTAAACCTGTAAGCTGGCCCGCGGTTGGCGGGAGCAGGCAGCCTTACCCAACCCTTATCCTATGCGCAGGAACACATTCCTCACGCGGAACCAGGTCCTGCCGCCGGGGTTCGTGAGCACGATGCTGGGGCAGCTGGCCGCTCCGTTCGCGGGCTCGTTCACGATATACCTTACGCCGTCGGCCACGCCTGCCGGCCAGCCCACCAGCTCGTACGGCTTTCGCAACGCGCTGCAGCTGGACGTGTCCAAGCCGTGGAAGCGCACTGCCGGCGGCGCGGCCACAGATGGCGACGCACAGAACATAAACTGGGTCAAGACTACTTCTGCGCTCATCGAGCCGTACTCTGCCGGTCGTTATATCAATCGTGCGCGCCCACACCCCATGCCCGTATTTCCCCCTGGTTGAGCCGATTTAGTGCTGCCGCTGCCATCTGTTTCCAGCCCCGCAGCTAAGCCATTGCCACCGGTCATGCGCTCGTGCATCACCAAGAGCTGTTTGATGGGTGTGTGCGGGGCAACGCGCTGTCAGCGCAAGCAAGTTGGCTGTTTGACGGCTGTCTGAGCATTCACAGCAAGCTCCCGCCCGTGTGTCATATGACCACGACTGGCCGACCAGCAGGATGTTCAGTACAGTCCTACTTGGTGCTTTTGTTCCCCTGGACCGCCGTTGTGATTCTGCTCTCACGCTCTCCCTATGTTCTGGTCAGACTGCATTAACACCGCAGTGCACTCTCGGGCAGCCAAATCATCATGACCCCGACAGTGCGTGCAGCATGCAAAGCACATGACAGCTCGTGTTGCAAAATGGGCCCTCGAGTGTTAAAAATGCACAGGGTGCCGCCCTGTCTAAGGTGGCTGCGGCCTCAGCGGCCCACAAGAGGGCCTTCCCACCGCCCCGGCCGCCCGCGCGCGCTCAGAGCTGATGATGGAGATGCCGGACGACGCGCGCGCCTCATACGAGCCGGCCACGTGGGCGCGCCTCGTCGCGCTCAAGGCCGCGCGCGACCCGTACAACCTCTTCCGCGAGCTCAACTACGTGCACACCAACTACGCGGCGCCCGGCGCGCCCTCCCTACACGACGTCCTGTTCAAGCCGGGCGCGGCGTTCAGCGCGCTCGCGCCGGCGCCCGGCCACGCGCCCGGCATGCTGCCGCCCGCCGCGGCGCAGGCCGCCGCCAGCGCGCCCGATGCGCGCGAAACCCACATCATCAACGAGGTCAAGCAGGCCAAGAATGGCTAGGAAGCGAGCACAGACCCCTCGCTTGGCACAGATGCGCTGTAGTGCGGGCTGAGGCGATGCAAAGACTGTGAGTTCCCGCTCAGCGTGCCTGCAAGTCAATTTGTGGCGCACACTGGGGCTGGTGTGCCTCGTGCCGTAGACCTTCTCGCTTTTGCCGCATTTCCACAAGTATTTGCTGAGCGCTGTATGTCGTGCCACCTCTCCATGCATGGCCTGTGCGCCTTTGCCCGGCTGCTGCCCATAGATTGATTTTGGGTCTGTGCGGGCGCTCACTGCACTCTCGTTCGCAAATAATCCGGCAGTGGCCTTGCTCCATGACTTCAAAATTGTTTTGAGCGTGTGATCATGCAGTGTGATTTGGATCTGCTCGAAATTCTGCTAAAAAATGTGGTTTTCATTCATGTGGATATGCTTGATCAGTGCAGCTTTGGGACTGGACCTGGCCCCCTCGACAGCATGCAGCACAACACTCATGTTGTGCTGCATGCTGCACATGCAGAGAAAAAGCAGAGAGGTAGAACACAACGTGTGCGCTAGTTCGAGCAGAGGCTGACCTCTTGTGCGTGCTAGCAATGCACCTGTGCGCTTTGACTCGTGAAGAGGTGTGGCACGCCTTTGCGATGAGCAATGAGATTTTATGCCTCTGATCTGGTAGCACACGGGGTTTTGCTCTGATATGGTAGCACACAATGTGCTACATGCCTCCCCTGGCATGGATAGCATGCCAGGGGAAACTGTGGCAAGAGGTGTGTTGCATGCTGGGATGATGATTTGGTGTGATGCATGCTGGGATGATGATTTGTATGCCAACATGCCTGGCGCGTGAGGAGGCTGATATCTTGTCATGCACAGTCATTTCCCTGTGCCTGCACAACATGCACTATCATGCGTACCGGAAGATTGCCACCTTTCCTGCTGCATGCTGGCGTGCCTCGAATTCAATTTGGTGCCTGGTTGCCAGGCGGCCCCTGCTGGGGGCCAGGTTGTCTGACCGTACCTGAATGGCTGTTACATGATCATCATGTTATCATCAATCTTGCTCACGCGTCTGTACCCCTGAAGGTGACCAACCTCGTGCGTCGACTTGCTTTCACATGGGCTGCCACGCAGCGCCGTGCGTGGCTCACTCCTTCGCTGCGCCAGTTGTCCAATGAGACACAATCTCAGTTTGCGCGTTGCATTTTGCCAGGCGACGCTGGAGCCTTCAAGTCAGGGTGTGAGGATAAAGACTGACACCTGGTGCACATTGATGCGCGCATCCCATACACCTTATGCTTCTCATCTGCGACACATGCTTTTTCTGCTATGCACTCTAGCCATCTCACGTAGCCCTGCTGACTTACATATATCTGACGTTGTTTTTAGGCCCGCTCTCAGCACCAAACAGAGACTACCGGCGACAAGCAGACTTGAGAGTCGCACCATACTTGTAGGGAGACTGAGCAAACAGGCGCGCAACTGCACACCGGCTGCAAACAAACCGAGACAGACCACCAGACCACTCCTGCTCCAGAGACTCCTCTCGTCCGTCCGCTGGCCTACTAGACCCCGGCCAAAAGGCCGCCAGACCCTGTTCTGCCTCGCTACCAACATACTTCGTAACACACTGGACCTGCCCGGCGCCACCTGCATGCAAACAAGCCCCCGCAATGAAGCAAATGCTGCTCCAGCCCGCTGCCGCATCCTGCAACTTGCAGACTGCCAATGAAATACCATATAAAATCTCTAGACCTGCCTACTCACACTTGCCGTCCCGGAATGTGCTGTCACACCCGACCCCAAGGCCAAAGGGCCGTGCTGTGAGCGCGGTTATTTTACCTGGTGGGCTAGCAGGGCGCTTGCAATGCACACACCCAGGCAGCAGGCCACCTCCCACAAAGAGCTAGCAGCACGTGCAGCGCGCAGTGATTTGGGTGTAAACACCCACACCCCCGACTTCACAGCCCCTGGCCAGCTGCTGCCAGCCCAGGCGTGCCCTAGCAAACAGCACTGCAGCGGGAGGCGCTGTGCAGCACTAGCCTGGCGCGTCTCACAATAGCGAGACCCCTTCCGCGTCAGGCATCGCTCAGCCACTAAGCTTCCTCGCGCCTGCTTGCGAAACACCTGGGCGCGGCAGGACCGCGCGGCCGGCAGCGCGACTCTGGGAGCCAGGCCTGGCTTATAGCTCGCTGAAGTCGCGCTCAAACACCGGCCCCGGCAGGCATGTCTTCCAGTGCACGCTGTCATCGGTCTGGCCCTTGTTGCAGCACATCATGTGGAACTTGCGCGGTGCAAAGGCGAAGTCGACGGGCGGCATCGCGGACACGTTGGCCCAGCTGGTCAGCGGGATGTAGCTCACCTGCCGGCACATCAGAAAGCATTCCATCACATACCTGGCGCCACGATGTGGTGCATGACGCAGCAGCCGATTGCAAAGCTATTTTGTTCCGTAGGACACCAGGGCCTTGCCACCATGCAAAGACCAGCCGAGCATACCAACATTGTCCTGTTGGGATGGTCACTGGCAAATGCGCTGCGCCCTCGGTGGCGTTGGACGCAAGGTCAGAACCTGGCCCCTTTGGTGGCGCTCATGTGAGGCGAGCAAAGAGTGCAGCGCGCCGTTTTAGTGTACAGCTGCCGCGCGGTGTCCGGGAAGTAGGCCTGGCGCACGCCGGGGTCCACGACGAAGCGGCTGAACCCGGCGCGCAGCATGTCCTCGCACAGCAGGTTGCACTCGGACGCCTCGCACTCGCCCTCGGCCTCCTTGTGCGCCCTGCAGGCCAGCAGGCGCCCATGGATGGCGGACAACCGTTCACAGCATGCTCAACATGTCAAACAATTGTCACACTCGTACTGCTCACAGCATTAGACTATCGCTGCTTGCGAGGCGCATCAGGCTCTCACTTGTCGCGCTCAATCCGGGCCCCACTTGGTCCGTCCCGTGACAGCCATGGCGGACTGTGCAGTGGTGCCCGCCAGCACGGCAGATCGAGCTTTTCTGTTCCAGCTCGCACACACGGCCGTGCTCACGAGCGTTGCTCGGACGCCGCAAACCACTCTTGAGCTGACACGCGCAGCGAGCGCCCTGGCAAAGGGTCGCAGCGCCCTCCCGAACCACCCTGCTCACAGGCGCCGCAGCAACGCCGCGGGTGCTTGGCTCCCCAGGCGCGCCTGAAGCGGATGCCCTTGCGGAAGGGCGCCGCGTTGATGAGGGCCATGCCGTTCCAGCAGCAGGACACCGGGAAGGGCTGCCCGGCCTCCAGGCGCAGGCGCGAGTACTGGTGCGCCACGAACGGCCGGTTGTTGGCAAAGGGCAGCCCGCCGGCGTCGCGCGCGACCCAGCAGTCGTAGAAGATCATGTGGTCGTGCCGCTTGTGCATCACCTGCGCGCGCGCGCCGCCGCAGGGCAGGGTTAGAGACTCCTGTCCACCCGGCCCAGGCACGGGGGATGATGTAGATGGGGCATGTGGGTCAAGGCGCTTCATGATGACCCGAACTGCATACACGCAGCATGCCGCAGGTTCCCAGGGCCACGATGGCGGTGCATAGCGGCCTGCCCACTCATTCACCCTGTCATACCACAAGGAGCTAGCGCTCGCACTTAGGCTGCAGGGCAGGCTCGGAAGGGCATTGGTTCCTGCGCAGCTGCGGGGCTGGCCGCCAGCTGGGTGCCTGCAGGCCGGCCGCGCGCCGCGCGCGCGGGCCCGCACCCCCAGCGGCGGCCCGTGCGGGCCCCAGGGGTGGATGTCCACGGCCGGGATGTTGCGCCAGTGCCGGTCCCAGCCCTCGCGCACGTCCACATGGAAGTCCATGCCGCAGACCAGGTCGCCCTCGTGCGCCAGCAGCCGGACCTGGCGCCGCGCCGAGGGTGTTGGGGTAGGGTAGGGTAGGGTACCGTAGTGCGCTCGGCGCAGGCGCGGCCGGAGGTGCGTGCAGGGGCGGTGCCTGCCCTGCTGCAGCCGCCTTACGCTATTCAACCCTAGTGCAGCAGAGGGGAGGGCACGGGGGGGGGGCGCCCGCACCACGTCGCGCACGCAGAAGAACACATCGTTGGGGAACACTATGCGGTCGGGCGTCCAGCCGGCGGCCGCGGCGCCGCCGGCGTGCGCGTCGACGGACGCGGCGCCCGCCGCGCCGCCCGCGCCCGCGCCGCCCGCGCCCGCGCCGCCCGCAGCGCCCTCCTCGGCGACCAGCAGGCGCGCCGAGACGTTGCGGCGGAAGTCGACTGCCTCGTCCGGCGGCGCCTCCGGGAACACGGGCTCGATTGCCATGTTGCGCGCGTGCGCCAGGAACTCAATCCGGTCCTCGGTCTCGCTCCGCGGCCGGCCGCCTGCCGCCACCACCCAATATAGTAAGAATGGGAAGCGGTTTGAAAAAGGACTCAAATCTCGTTACATATAGCCAGGCAATGCCTAACAATGGGTCAAACATCATGTGAACAGCACTGCAGCGGCCGCTCAAGTGCCTGCAGCGTGTCAGCCGTCACTCGGTCGCAACTGGAGCGCGACCTCCGGCCAGCTTGATCGGCAGAGCAGGGCTACACCTATCACTATGCTGTGCGGGATGTCCATGTAGTCCAGGAGCTTGTCGAAGAGCATCAGCCAGGCGCCTGCGCACACAGCGTCCCAGCGTGTCATTGATGAAGCATGCTCACGGCCTGCTGCTGGGCGGGACAGGCGGCCGGCGAGTGTGCGCAGGGGCCCGCAACACGACGAGGGCCCATGGATCTGTGCAGCGGACAGGAAGGCATCAGGCGCGTGCACGCTTGGTCGCCCCTGGCGCTTCTGCACCTCAACACACTTGAGTGGAAGGCCTGAACACTTGAGGAGGGCAGCAGCTCGAGGGACGGTGCTTAGAACTCCAGACACATCTTGCACTAGACAAGGAAGTGGGTTCAAGCGCCGCAGGACGCCAGGGCGCGCGCCGGTGCGGTCCTTGCTGCCGCTCTCGTAGATGGACACGAAGGCGCTGCCGCGCGGCAGCAGCGCCAGCAGGCGCAGCATCTGCGTGACGAAGTGCGGCATGAGCACCTCGCTGTTGTGCAGGTTGTTCGCGATCAGCAGCCGCAGGCCCGGCTTGGGCAGCGGCAGCGTGGGGTCGCGGAAGCAGGGGATGCGCAGCCGCGCCGCGCGCGCCTCCACCGCGCCCAGCAGCCGCGCCGCGCCCTGCTCCACCTCGCCGCGCCTGCGCCGCGGCCGGCGGCGCCGCGTCGCCGTGTGCATCACTATAGGGTTAGGGAGGGTAGGGGCGTGTGCAGAGAACCGCCGTGTGCAGAGGCGAGGGGCGCGCTCAGGCTTCCCGGTCAGCGCTGCCCCGGCGGCGCCGGGGTGCAGAGGCGAGGGGCACGCCCGGGGCTTCTCGGTCTAGCGCTGCCCCGAACACCGAGGCTTCCACACCGGCCCAGCAGCTCCGCGTGCACAAGCACACTGCCCGCAGCGCAAAGGTGCACAAGCTTACCCTTGAGCCAGCTCAGCCTCCCGCAAGAGCAGCTGGGCTCTCTGGTGAGGCGCGGCTGAGGCCTGCTCTGCAAATACAAGCAGTGCTGGACTCTCATGTCTGCGGGTCCTGCTGCGGCCCCTGCCTGCACCGCCACCGGCACGTGCAGCTCCGCTACGTGCCTGACCCCCCGACAAGGCAGCACGCCCGTGCGGCAGCGCGGGTGTGCTCTTCCTTCAAAGCCAAGCACAGCGCACGCGCTTGGCGCGGGGCTACGCATACCCGCGGTGCTGCGCTCTGTCTTTGAGCAAGCACTGCACGGCGTGCACGCAGCAAGCACGGTGCCAGAGAGCAGTAACGCGCTGGGTGCCCCTTGGCGGGCCGAAGGGAGGGCTGGACCCGGCAGCGCATCGCACGCACGATCGGCCTGGCGCACTGGCCGCAGCAACAGCTGCCGCGCCGGCGCCCGCCGTGGCGGGGGCAGGCGGCCGGGTGGGCTCAGCTCGCCAACTGGCACACATCAACGCGTGCGTACATCCCGCGCACGCGCCTGCACCGCCTGCTGCTGCGAGCACGCACCTGGCTGCAGGCGTGCTGAATGCGGCGCCGCCCGCGCTCGGCGCGGCGCCCGCGGCGTGCAGCGCCGCGCCGAACGCCGCGCGCAGCTCGGTCGGGCTGCCGCGGGCCTCCAGTTCGACGAGCTGCCGCGCAAGCGCCTCCACGCCGCCCGCGCCCAGCCACAGCGGCAGCGTCGCGTTCAGCGCCAGGCCCGTCAGCGCGAGCGCCAGCAGCAGGCAGGCCGCGCCGGAGCGGCTGCAGCGCGCCGCACCGCCGCGGCGCTGCCACCACGGCAGCCGGGGTGGCAGCGCCGCGGCACCGGACGCCAGCGGCAGCCCGGGGCTGCCGCTGCCCATAGTCGCAGCGCGGCCGGGCTGCCCGTCACGTCATACAAGTGAACAGGTGAGTGCCCGTGCGCCACAGGGAGAACGGGCGCGCGAGGTGGATCCCTCAACCACCGGTGGAGGGCTGGCCTGTGATGCAATCTCCGAGTGCACAGTCGCAGTGGGAGACGACCTGGGTAACTAGCAGAGACCGCACGCGCTGGATCCAAAAGCTCACAGAGTTGGTCCTACAGCGGCATTAAGGTCTGTGGGTCAGTTGCCGGTCAGTTGCCGCGCTTTTCAGCCAGCGCCTGGCTGACCCTGGCGCATCACGAGACCCCACTCCTCTGGCAACGGAGTCAGCACAGCACACCACTGAGTGTTTTTCTGGCTCATCCCTCTGCGATAAAGCAGCTGTTAAACAAGCATCTCGTGAGATACCAGCTTGCTGCAGTATGATTGACACAAGCGACGCAGTCGGGCATCCGTCTGACGTGCTTCGGCTGGATGCGGTGCGCCCTCTCGTTGGCTCTACACAGGCTGCTCACAGTATTGCTGCATGACAAGCTCTTGCCGCTGCCTCACCCTTTGCTGATTGTACATACACCACATCACCGCACTCTTTATTGTGCTGTGCCGCTGGGCCAGGACCGCCTGCAAGCGTACCTTTGCGACGCTGTCCCGGGCTACCCGAGCGACGCAGCGCTGGACGTGCGGCAGTTCCAGCACGGGCAGAGCAATCCCACATACCTGCTGCGCGCCGCGCCGCGCGGCGGCGGCGGCGCGCGGCTGTACGTGCTCCGCAAGAAGCCGCCTGGCAAGGTGCTGTCCTCGGCGCACGCCGTCGAGCGGGAGCACGCCGTGCTGGCGGCGCTCGCGCGCACAGACGTGCCGGTACCGCGCGTGTTCTGCCTCTGCACCGACCCCGCGGTCCTCGGCACGCCGTTCTACGTAATGGAGCATGTCAAGGTGCGCCATGTGGCGTTGGCGCGCACGGGTAGTGGGAGAGCAAAAGCAGGCGTGGCGGTTTCTGTAAAGCAGCGAGCCTGCGCTGGCGCCCGCCGCGACCAGCAGCTCGCCGTGCTTGAAGAGTGCATACATGGCACCTCCTTGTACACTGTAAGCATTTGTATGCGAGGAGCCCGCTGTGTACAGAGGCTATTGCGCACATTCAAGTCTCGTGGGGGTTTGCAGCAGCGGCGTTTGCTTGATAATTAGGACAGCAATCACGAACGCCTGGCAAAACTGCCCTTGTGCACAGGCGGCGACAGGAGATGTCGATTGCAGTGCGTCCGTGCTGACGCGCCCCGCAGCCCGCTTGTCAGCGCAGTGCCACTCTCGGTGCAGTGCTTGCAGGGGTCTATGGAGCTCAGCGCTTCCAATACGCCTGTTGGGAAAAGCTCAATTCTCTCTGTTTCACAGCAGCGCAGTGCAGACGCGTCTGCTCCGCCGCGCAGGGGCGCATATACACCGACGCTGCGTGCCCAGAGCTCGGCGAGCGGGAGCGCGCGGCCGCCTATGCTGCGATGGCGGCCACGCTCGCTGCGCTGCACAGCGTGGACCCTGCGGCGGTGGGCCTGCAGCGCTTTGGGCGCGAGCGGGGCTACTGCCGGCGGCAGGCGCGGCTCCTGCTGCATGCATCGCAGAGACTGTGCAGCTGTCACCACACTCTGCCGCCCCATTCACACCCAGCAGCTTCTCGGCCACCGGAGGTTGCAGGTAACCTGCAACCCGGATAGTGGGCGCGGCCCCTGTGCAGGCGCGACACGGCTCATGAAGTGACAGTACCTGCTGTCCTTACAGCTTGCAGACCTTCTGCCGGCCAGGCGGCTTTCGCCCGTAACACCCGCGCAGCTCTGGCACCAGGACAGTGCTGCCCGCGCCTTCACAGGCGGGCGGTCGGGCGGAGCCCCAGCGCGGCCGCGGCGCGCGGCGCAGGTCTGGCGCTGGGCGCAGCAGTACCGCGCGCAGCTGGCCGGCCCGCCGCTGCCGGAGATGGAGCGGCTCATCGGCTGGCTGGAGCGCAGCGTGCCGCGCGCGGACGACGACGCGGGCGCCACGCGCATCTCGCACGGCGATTTCAGGTGCGCGCCCTGCTGCCGCCGCCGCCGCTCGGCCGGGACGGTGCGCGGGCATCGCCCCGGTGTCCTGGCCTGCGCACAGGTGCCCGGTCGCGCAGCGCGGCGCGTCAGCGGGCACGCTTGCCTCTGCGAAGGCTGGATGGGCGGGCTGCATGCAGGATGGCCGGGCGGGCTGTGTGCTCTTCTCGGCCGTGCTGCCCCTGGCCGCAGGCTGAGATGCCCGCGCTGCCCTACCCTACCTTATACCCTATGCCCACGCGCGCAGGCTGGACAACCTGGTGTTTGGGGAGGACGGGCGGGTGGCGGCGGTGCTAGACTGGGAGCTGGCCACGCTGGGCCACCCGCTGGCGGACCTGGCGTACAGCGCCATGCCCTACCACCTGCCGCGCGGCACGCCTGGGCTGCCGTCGCTGCCTGACCCGCTGCCGCCAGGCGCGTGGCGCTGCTGTTCCCACAGCCCCCCCGGCCAGGTGTCCGCGGACTCCAGGGCGTTCGGGAGGCAGCGCTGTCCCTCTGGCGGCTCTGCTGGCGGCGGGCGCCACGGTGCTGTGGTGACATGCGCCCCAGTGCGCTGCAGGCTGCCAACATGAGAGCGGCCGCTGAGCATGTGTGTGCTCTGCGTACAGCACTAAAGTGAGGCACCGGGGGACTGTGCGAAGGCCTGTACATTGATAGATTTCAGGACCGGTGCTGAAAGGGAGCGTAGCACGCCGCAAGCGCGCAAGCCTCCTCGCAGCGCAGGGCCTCCTCACAGCGCAGAGCCTCCTCACAGCCCTGCCCTGCCCTACCCTAACCCTATGCCAGCGCAGGCGTGCCCAGCGAGCGCGAGTACCTGGCCGCGTACTGCGACGCGCGCGGCGTCCCGCGGCCGCCCGCCGCGGAGTGGGGCTTCTTCCTGGCGCTGTCGCTGTTCCGCGCGGCCGCGATCCTGGCGGGTGTCGGCGCACGCGCGCGGCAGGGCAACGCCTCCTCGGCCCAGGCTGGCGCGGTGCGCGGCCCGCGGCCGCCCGCGGCGGCTGCGCGCCGCGCCCAGGGGCGGCGCTCCCATGCTGGAAGTGCTTGCTTGCCCTGAGCATAGGGTTAGGATACGACTGGAACGCGTGCCATGCCCTTAAGCACGGCGGGGAGTGTGCCCGAGCTGTGATGCGAAGGAAATGTCGCAAAGTGCAGGCATGCATTTCGAGGGCATGGCACGGCGGGGAGTGTGCCCGAGCTGTGATGCGAGGTAAATACGCGCAGAGTGCAGGCATGCATTTCGAGGGCATCATGCACTTAGCAATGTAAGCCGCTGCCAGGTGGGCGCGGCGGCCGACGTAAATCTATTTTGCTGCCAGGTGGGCGCGGAGGCCGTGGTGCGCGGCCTCGCGGGGCGCGCGCTGCAGATCGCGGCGGAGTCGGACCCGTCCGCCGGCCTCCAGGCGGACCGGGACGGGGCGCGGGGCGAGCAGGCCGCGCAGCGCGCCGCCTCCGCGCCCGGGCGGTCCGCGGAACGTGGCGCCGGCGGTGTGCGCCCCGCCCGCCCGCTTGCTATGACCCCTACCTTACCCCACTCTGAGCGCTCACGGGAGCCCGCGGCGGGACACTGGCGTGTCACGCTCAGCTGGCACGCCCCCGAGCAGTCGCGCTGCACGCGCCGTGGCGGTCATCGCGCGCTCACAGCAGCGCGGCGGCGGGCGGCGCAGGCGCCGGCGCGCCCGCCGCGCCGGGCTTTGAGCCGCCGGCGCGCGTGCGCGCGCTGCGCAGCCGCCTGCTCGCATTCATGGACGCGCACGTGTACAAGGCGGAGCCTATCCTGGAGGTGCGGCCCCGCTGCCTTGACGCGCGCGCTGAGCTGGGCAGCCCCCGCATCCCTTGTCAGCGTCTGCAATGCGCGGCGCTTCCGCCCGCGCCCCGAGCTGCGGCGCAGCGCCTGCGTCGCTCGCCTAACGCGCACCGACGAGCGAGCCCGTGCAGACGTGCTGCAATGCTTCATGGCACCCATGCAATGGGGCAAGCGTGTGCTCGCTGCGGCCGGCGACATCCGCACGCACGGGCCTGTCGCGAGCGTGCCACGCGCTGACCAGGCGCGCGCGGCGCGCCGGCAGGAGCTCGCAGACTCGGAGCGCCGCTGGACGGTGCACCCGCTGATGGAGCAGCTGAAGGGCCGCGCGCGCGCGGAGGGCCTGTGGAACCTGTGGGTGTCGCCGTCGCTGGCCGCGTGCGTGGCGCCCGGCGCGCTGGCGGCCGCGGGCGACCGGTCGGGGCTGCTGGGCGCGGGGCTCAGCAACCTGGTGCGCTGCTGCGTGCTCACGCGCGTGGGGCTTCCGTGAGGGCTCCGCGGGCCAGAGGCAGCGAGCCAGAGGCAGCGGGCCTGAGTCAGCGGCCATGCCATGCGAGTGCGTGGGCGTCAGCATGCTGGGTGCGGGGCGCGCGGCGTGGGCAAGCTCCGGTGCCTGACTCCCCTAGGCATGCGCGGGAGGCCGCAGGGACGCGTCGCGATGGGGCCGACCAGGGAGGCGTGCGGCAGCCCAGGGTACCCTACCCTATCTACCTACCTACCCGAGCACACACCGCTCGCGCCCGCCGCGCGCAGGAGTACGCATACCTGAGCCAGGTCATGGGCCGCGTGGTGTTTGCGTCGGAGATCTTCAACTGCTCCGCACCCGACACCGGCAACATGGAGGCGCGCCGCGCCGCGCGCGCTTGCGCGACATGCGCGCAGCAGCGTGTCGTCGTGGTCATGGCATTTGCAGGGGGACAGCGCCGTGATGGTTGCCAGCACAGGCCCGATATTTCTAACAGGCCTCTGCAGCTCGCCTGCCCGGTCCCTGGGTCCCAGAGGGTGCATAACGGATGCAAAGAATTGCAACTGAAGTGGTAAGAACAAAATGTCTGTGTGGTCAACGTATGTTGCATTGTATCACCGTCCTGCAGCAGGGAGAGCCATCGTGCAGCAGGGAGAGGCTCAAAGCCTACCCTAGAAAGGCAGAGCGCGGCGCCCGCGGCAGGTCCTGGCACGGTACGGCACGCCGGAGCAGCAGGCGCGCTGGCTGCTGCCGCTGCTGGAGGGCCGCATGCGCTCCTGCTTCACCATGACCGAGCCCGCCGTCGCGTCCGCCGACGCGACCAACATCCAGGCGTCCATCGTCCGGCGCGCCCCTGCCCCCACCCTAGCCAATGGGCAAGTGTAAGATGCGAAGCGCGCGTATCCTGGGTCGCGCTGCGTTGCTGCCTGATGTGATTGCACCGCGAGCGAAAGGTGCGCCTCTGCAGCGGGCAGGTTGGGAGGCCAATGCTTTATATGACACATGGGGGCCGAGAAAGGGTGAGCCAATGTCGAGGCGTGTAATAGCAGCGCCGTCACCCGCGCATCCGATGCACGGGGAGCCGCAAGCAGACATGTGGCTGTGCAATAAGCAGGCGCGCTCTGACATGCAGCTGTGAAAGAGTCTGTGCGCAGCCCGCAGCGCTCGTTGCGGGATCGAGCAAGGGAGCCATAGGCGCTGCTCAGCCTCCGCGCGTCCAGGCTGACCAGCCGGCCGCCATTCCCAGGCTGACCAGCAGCCATAGGACCTACGCCTCACCCCTACCATATTCCTCGGACGTGACCGGCGGGCCGCCGCGCAGGGATGGCGGCGAGTATGTGCTCAATGGGCACAAGTGGTGGGCGAGCGGCGCGCTGGACCCGCGCTGCCGCCTGGCCATCTTCATGGGCAAGACCGACCCGGCCGGCGCCCCACACCGCCAGCAGTCCATGGTGCTGGTGCCGCTGCCGTCGCCCGGCGCGCGCATCGTGCGCCCGCTCACCGTGTTTGGCTACGACGACGCGCCGCACGGGCACGCCGAGATGCTGTTCCAGGCGCGCCCGCCCGCCTGTGAGTCATCCTGCGCGTTCTGTGTCTGTACGGCGCAAATCTGAACGTGTGATAGGCCTAGGTTGAACCCGACCACATCCTACCCTACCATACCCTACTCTACCCCATCATTTGATCCTCTGCATCGCTCTGCGCATTTTTTGACCTGACGGGGGTGCGCGCGCGGCCGGCAGGACGTGCGCGTGCCCGCCGCCAACATGCTGCTGGGCGAGGGCCGCGGCTTCGAGATCGCGCAGGGCCGGCTGGGCCCGGGGCGGCTGCACCACTGCATGCGCGCCATCGGTGCGCCCTGCCTGCCAGCGAGCGCGCGGGCGCTCAGGGCTGGCGCCACACCACACGCCTCGAATAGGACGTCTAGCTGGTGAGCACAGAGTTGGTGAGCTGCACAGGTCCCAGGCTGGCATGCGCCCTGTAGGCGCGCCTCCGTTGCCATACCCTCTCCCTGTTGCCAGAAATTGCAATGGCTGGCGATGCAAGACGCCGCGGTGGGTCATCACGAGCCGCAAACCGATGATGCCCCAGCCCCGCATGTGCGTAGCGAGCACAGAGCATGATGTGATGGGCCACAGCGCCGACGTAAGCGTGCTCATCTCTGGGGCGAAAACTCGCCCTACCTAACCTAACTCAGCCCCGCGCGCCGCGCTTGCAGGCATGGGCGAGCGCGGCCTTGAGCTCATGGCCCGGCGCGGCCGGGAGCGCCGCGCGTTCGGCGGCCCGCTGGCGGCCAACCCGGCGTTCCAGGCGGCCTACGCGGGCGCGCGCATCCGCCTGGACGCCGCGCGGCTCGTCGTGCTGGACGCGGCGCACGCGCTCGACCTGCACGGCGCCAAGCAGGCGCGCCGGCCGGCGGCCGGGCCCGGGCAGGCCGGCCGCTCCGGCGGGCGCGGCCAGCGCTGGGTGGCCCCGAGGCGTGCCAGCGCTCGTGCGTAGTCTGCTGGATGCCGCAGCATGTGAGAGCGCCGAGCACGCACCCGCACGGTGGGGCACAGACTAGCTGTTTGGTGGTGTATCTTGAGTTTATGTGCTATGAGAGGACGGCGTGCTCGTGTGTGCAGCCGACTGCGCCACGTAGTGGTTACGGTTACGCAGCCGCTGCGCGGCCACAGTGGATGAGCATGAGCAAGGTCGTGATCAGCGATCAGAGGAGTGCCAATCAGTGAAGCGCCAGGAGGCGGCGCCATACAGGACACATGGCTCTTGAGCGCGCCCGCGGGGCCGCGCGCAGGCGCGCGGCAAGATCGCGGCGGCCAAGGTGCTGGCGCCGGCGGCCGCGCTGGCGGCGCTGGATGCGGCGGTGCAGGCGCACGGCGGCGCGGGCGTGTCCGGCGACACGCCGCTGGCGCGCCTGTGGGCCGGCGCGCGCACGCTGCGCATCGCCGACGGGCCCGACGAGGTGCACCTGGGCACGATCGCGAAGCTCGCGCTGAAGGACTCGGCGCTCAAGGGCCCGAAGCTGTGAGGGCGGCGCTGCAGGCGTGTGGGGTGGGGGTAGCGTAGGGTGTATTGGGTACCTAGGGTTTTTGAGCAAGCGAGTTGACGGGCCTGCACGCGGTGGCCATCCTCAGGCTCCTGCTGCACGCGCCTGAGTGTGACTGCGCGACCCTGGTATTGGCAACCCATCTTGTGCGGCCATGCCCTGCGCATACTGTGGACCGCAGTCGCACATGCTGGGAAGGGTGGCAGGGTGCTAGGGTATATAGGGTATAGGGTATAGCAGTCGCACACTCTGGGAAGTGTGGCAGGGTGCGGGGCAGTGTGCATTAGTGCGGTTTGTGTGCGGCTCTCAGGGTCTCTGTGCGCTCATGCGGTACCATGGTCTGGCTTCTGGCTTGCTTGTATGCCTTGCGACTGCATTAGGACAGATGTTAGCATGTTGTGCAGGGCGGTGCCTGCTTGGTACGAACAACATCGTTGACAAGAACCCACTGCCGATATACACTTATGAACACTCTATAGTTCAATTGCATTGCATTAGTCAACAAGCACACCTACCTCTCTCACAGAGCAGTCGACGTACACACATTCTGGGGTGACTTGAGCCACACAGCCTACTGAGAGCAAACAAGTCCACATGCGGACACTAGGAAAAGTGGGTCAGCTCAATAGGACTGCCGTCACATGAGACAGCTCATTCATCCTGAACGCGAGACCAGTAATAAACCATGACTTAGCGCACAACCTGTACTTCTACAGAGAATGGAGGGCCTGTGGGCAAGTAGTATGTATGGCACCGGCGGTGCCGGACTGTCACAGCAGCACAAACCGCAAGCGCGAGAAAATAGTGACGGTGGAGCCAGAGCAGCGCTCCAATGAAATAATCTTAGATTTCAGCGCAGATGCTTATGCAGTTCGGGTAATTCGACGGCGTCGCTTGCCCTAAGGGCACGGTGGGGACACGGGCCAGGCGGCATTGGACCACTGGCGCCCAATACTTATTAAAACAGCGCCAGCTGCACTGCTGCGGCGGCCAGCAGCGACACCGCCTGGGGCGCTGGGCGCACTGGACCCCTCGCCGTAGGAGCAGCCCACACCGGGCGGGGTGCAGCACCGGCGCCCCGCAGCCGCTACTCAGGAGTGGTCCAGCGCGCCCAGCGCTCCAGGACGGCGCCGGCGACCTCTCTGACTCCCACAAGCGTCAGTGCTGCCAGAGCTGACGCATACCTTCCAGTGTGCTGCGGTCGCGGTCACTGAGGAAGGCCCAGGCGCCGTCGGGCAGGCCCCCGAACGCGCCGGCCGGCCGGTCGTCCAGCAGGTCGAACGTCGCGCCGCGCACGGCGTCGGGCTTGGGGCCGCACGGCCGGATGCGCGTCACCTCCGCGTACGCCTGCCGCGGCCGGGTCGCGCGAGCAGTCAGGGGCGCTTGTGGGCCTCGTAAAAAGATAGGAGGTTAGGGAAAGCGAGCGGTCAGATGCGCTTGTTGAAGCCTTGCAGGCGGTGCTCTCGCCTTGCAGCTCGCGCGTGCGGTCAGAGACACGCTTGCCGAGCGCGCATGTCCAGCAGTGCGTGCGGCTGCACCAAGCGACCACGGGCCACCCACTGTCCCGGTCCCGCACCCTCTGCTCAGCACCTCGGGCATGCCTTTGAGCCTGTACACTGCAGCAGCACATATACGTGGCTCCTGCAAGCGGCGGCCTGGCACCCACCTTGTCCAGGCTCCAGACGTCGCCATCACGCAGCGCCGCGTCGTCAGAGCACCAGTACAGGTACGCGATGCAGGCCGCCGGCGCGCGACCCAGGCCCGCCGTGCAATGCACGTACACGCGCCTGCCTGCTCGGCAGCCAGCCACGTGACTTTTGCAGGGGCAATTCTGGTGCCAAAGTGACCCTGTATGTCTGCCGAGCCAGGAATGAACACCAGCAACATGGCCAGGACAGACAAACACATTTATCATGCCCTGCTCTTTGCAGCAATGCATGCCCTGACGCAAAGCAGTCCGAACAGAGTTGCAGCCGCCGCACCTGCACGCAGAGCCTCGGCGATCTTCTTCACGGCTCGCGGCAGCGTCTTGCGCAGGCTGTGAGGGTCAAAGTCCACTGTCTGCATGAAGCGTATACAGCGCACAGTCAGCGCACAGCGCGGGGGACCATGCGTGGGATGCGCTGTCGCCCGCCCAGCGCTGCGCAGGACAGGCCGTCACCAGCGGCACGCTAGCAGCAGAGCTGCGCCTGCAGCCCCCCAGGGAAACCGCTCTGCTGCACAACGGATCGGCGGCTGTGCGCGCCGGGCAGCGCTCGATGCTCACGCCCAGCTCGCCGGCGCACCACTCCAGCGCGGCAAAGTCGACGCCCCAAGTGGCTAGGTCGCAGTCCTGCTGCAGGCTGATGACCGTCGCCACTCGCTCCTCCCCTGCCAGCACCAAGCACCCGCATGCCTACCAGTGCCGCTGAGGCTGCGCAGCAAGCCACACTGGCGCCTCTGCCCGCAGCGTGGAGGCGTGCCTCAGCTAGGCTCGACAGCGCACGCAGGTGCGCATATATGCTGGCTGTACTTTTATGCAGCCAGCACAGGCTCACGCAGCACAGTGGGTGCTCAGACCATAGACTGGCTCTGCAAAAGCCAAAGCCAAGCTACTGTAACCGACACGAACAGGAAGGCACCTGCCAGGCGCTCGACGTCGGCGGCGCTGCGCAGCTGCGTCCCGCACAGCAGCCCCGGCGCGACTTCGTGGTAGTACAAGCCGAGCTCTGGGTGGTACTCAAAGGGGTTGTCCATCCTCCTGCGTGCCAGGCACAGGCTAGTGGAGCGGCCGGTGCCAAAGTGTGGCTTGCCAGACATGCACCACATGGACCACACGGCCGAGTCACAGTGTGGCCGGCGGTGCGTGCGTTGGCTCACTCGCGCATCCTTGCATTGTACTCTGCAGCTTTCTGCTGAAGAGACATCTGAAGGGGACCAAGCGCGCTCGCTCGTGCGTGCTGAAGCGCTCTCAATCGCTGCTGCAAAGCGGGCTGCGGTGCTGCAAGGTGACAGAGTGGCCTCCTCCCAATAGTACAAGTGCCACTGGCGGGCAGAAGCATGCTGCGGCCAAGCATCGTCGGAACGCAGCCGTCTCAGTGAGAGCGTATACTGATGCAGAGATGTGTGTCAGGTTCACGAACCTGCCGGACATAGAAAGTTATTCTTGCTCTGACTAGGCAAAGCAGAGTGCATCAACCACAGAAACTTGCCCTGCAATGACCTATGGTGCTTCACAAAGAACAAGCCTGCTACAACCAGGCCCACGCCAATCAGCTAGGCTGCACCGTGAGAGCCACGTCCAATTGTCAACATGCATAGTCTTACTGCCTTTGGTGCGCCCTGCATCTGCAGTATGCATTCTGCCTGCCTACATTGATCCGGCAGGTCACTCTGTCGTTCAGTCTGTGAGCAATGCCAAGACGTCCGGGCAAGTGTGGCGGACTTCCTAGCTTGCAACTGCATTGCGACGAGCCTTGCGCCCACTCACCATTTCAAGTCACTGACACATATGCGGCGGTTCGGCAGGCGCCGGCGCGTGCCCGCCGCGCTACAGGGAGCAGCAGCCCGGCTGCGGCCTGGCGCCGCCCGCCACAGCGCTCGCAGCGTACCCGCCGCGCGCGAGGGACTGCCGCGGCCTGCACGGTGCGGCGGAGCCGCGCTGCCCGCCGGCGCGCTCAGCGTCCGTGCGCTGCCGTGCAGAGGGTGGGCTCGCGGGCGCTGGCCCGGCGCTGGTGGAGCGGATCAAGCAGGTGATACTGGATGCGCCGCGCTCGCCTTTCAACACCGGCAGCGTGGACATTGACACAGCGGTGCGCACCCGGCCTGCGCACGCACCCTGCACTGCCTCTCAAGGCGCTGCGGCTGGCGCGGGCGTCAATGCGGGCCTAGCGCAGGCTCGCCACCCTCTTGAGTGGGCCGCCGCGCGCAGGGCGCGGGGTCGCTGACCGACGGGCGCGCGCTGGTGGCGGAGAAGCAGATCATGATCGTGCGCCACGGCCTGACGACCTGGAACGAGCAGCGCCGCATCCAGGCGCGCCCCGGGGCCTGGTCCCAGAGCGTGGTCAGAGCGTGGTCCCAGAGCGTGTGCGCTCCGGGGCCGGCGCGCGCCGCTGGCGCGCTCGGCGTGCGCGCCTAGCCGCCCTTGTGCACCCAGGCAGGCCAGGCCGCTGGAGGACTTGTCGAGTGCCTCCCTGCCCGCCGCGCTGCCACACTGAATGATTGAATTACTGTGTATCAGCTACCTTTGGCTGCCTATGGCTGAGGCCAGCGCAGTGGCCTGAAATGTACCTGACGCAGGGCGTGCCGCGGGAGCGCAGGGCGCCAGCGATGAGTCGGTGCTGACGCCGTTTGGCGAGGAGCAGGCGGTGCGCTGCCGCGACGCGCTGAGCCGCGTGCACTTCGACAGGTGCAGCGGCCCCCCTGACAGCCCGGGGGTGCTTTGGAGTCGCGCCCGGCCGGCAGAGCCTCCAAGCTGTTCATGGACCTGCAACCTGCACTTGCAGCGTTGGGCCTGGGAAACGGTGCATGCGCCCGCAGCGCGGTTGCTCATGCGGGCTGGTTGAGAGCGCGAGGAGCTCAGGCACTGCAGACGATGCCTGTCGGCGCAGCAGCACCCTCCTCTGTGGCGCGGCCGTGCCACAAGCGCAGTCGTGCACTCGTATATGACACGGGGCGGCCCGGGGCGGCGCAGCTGCTATGCGAGCCCCATCCGGCGCGCGCGGCGATTTGCGGAGATCATGTGGGAGGGGCGGGACACGCCGCTGGTGTGCACCGACTCGCTGAAGGAGGCCTACCTGGGCTGGCTGCAGGGCATGAAGCAGGGTGCGCCCTACTACCCCACACCGTAATCCTGATAGAGGCCTACCTGGGCGGGCTGCAGGGCATGAAGCAGGGTGCGCCCGCGCCCGTGCAGCATCGCGCCCTCGCCGCGCCTGCCCATGCAGCGGCATTGCTGCTGTGTCCCTGTGCTTCAGAAGACATCATGCGATAGACCCTAGCCCTAAGCCTGCACCCTGCCCCGCGCGGCAGAGGAGGCCGCCGCGCAGCACGAGACCACGTTCCGGCAGTGGCGCGAGAACCCGGCCGCGTTCGGCATCGGCGACCGCTACCCCGTGGACGAGGTCTTCGCCGAGGCCAAGAACGCATGGCAGCGTGCGCGCGGCCGCCCTCCCCGCCCGCCACGGCCCGGCTCCTTTTCATGCTTTACGAAGCGAGCAATAAGTGATGGGCTGTGCTCGGCTGGTGTGGGGGGCACGCCGTGATGCGCGCGAGCGGGCGCGCATGCTGAGCCCCTGTGGGCGCTGCAGGGTGAGTGACGGTGCATGCAGTGTGGGGCGTGCGGCTCTGGCTATGCGAGGCAGGGCGGCATGTTGTGGGAAGATGTTTGAGCTGTGTTGTGAAGGCCAAATGTTCAGAGTGTGTGGGGTGGCCCAGTACGCATGCACATGCATGTGGAAGCAGCGCCCAGAACGGCTGACAGAAATACCTGGGCGTCCGTCTGGGTCGATGCGCTGGTCCCGAAGCGCACACGCTGCGCCGCCCCCAAACCGCACACCCTGCTGCCCAATGGCG
>JAABUU010000951.1_pt1 | contig 55687 bp, 38 predicted proteins | sample 5559301 | NCBI WGS metagenome assembly JAABUU01 (sample SAMN10711884, study PRJNA513360) | rock metagenome | isolation source: Antarctica rocks | place: Antarctica: Victoria Land, Richard Nunatak white
GGCGGGCACGGCGGCCGTCAGATCGACCGGGGCAACGGCGGCACTCGACATGGGCGACCTCCTCCTCCTCCTCGCGTCACGGGCCGGACGCTACTCTAGCACCGATGTTCTCTCGTTGTACTACTAGCGCAAGTAGCTCTTCAACAGAACCTACAACAATAGATCCAGAATAGATCCAGAGTTCACTCTGGTCGCACGGATATCGACAAGCGGTGACGGATTGCATCCTCGCGCTATCGACCTACAGCGTATCCCGCAGGACGACCCGGCGGGCATACCGGCGGGATACGCCACCCCGGTCAGGCACGCCGTCCTGTACGCGGGAGGGTCGCTCCCGCTCCCGGAGCTGCGGTTCCTCGTGGCCGCACGGACCTCCACTTTGGCCTCGTCTGCGCGCCGGATCACCAGGGGCTGGCGCTCGGCGACGAGGCCTGGTTGCGGATCGCGTCGCGCGTGCATGGGCTGTCCGCGCGCTACGCCTGCGGTGAGTTGCCGACGGAGCGGTGGTACGGTAGTCCGCCACGTCCCCGTGCGTTGGCCTATGCCGCCCCAGGGCACCCCAACCAGCCTCGCTGCGGTCGCCCCGTGGCAACCGTACGGGGCGACCCGACGCGGCCTGGCGGGCCATTGCTGGGCGTGATGACCGGGAGGGAGGGCGCGTTGTTGCTACAGCTCTGCTGCTCGACCGGCGGGGCGCTGGTGATCATCCTCGTCCAGTTCGATGTCCTGGTGACGGTGCTCTACCCCGGCGTCGAGAGCCCGCTCAGCACGCGTTTCCACCGCGGCGCGTGGCGGCTGCTGCGCCTGCTCGCGCGGGCGGTGCCGCGCGGCGCGCGCCGCCACGCCTTCCTGAAAGGGGGCCTGCCGCTGCTGATCGCCGGGCTGATCGGCCTCTGGCTCCTGGCCCTCCTCGGCGGCTTCGCGCTCGTCTACTACCCCTGGCTCGGCGACCCGGCCCGCTTCGCCACGCCGGTCGGTGCCGCACCCTCCCCCGCCGAGGCGCTCTACTTCAGCGGCGTGACCCTCTTCACGATCGGCTACGGCGAGATCCAGCCGGTCGCCGCGCCGTTCCGCGCCTTCGCCGTGCTGGAGGCGGCCAGCGGCGTGCTGACCGTCTCGTTCAGCGTCGCCTACCTGCTGGCGGTCTACCCGGCGCTCGCGCGCCAGCGGGCGGTTGCCATCGCGCTCGACGCGGAGGTCGCCGGGCAGGCCGGTGGCCTGCCGCTCGTCCGCCGCTACCTGCGCGCGGACGGGGGCTGGGACGGGCAGCTGGAGGTCCGGCTGCGGGAGCTGGGGCTGGAGCTGCTCGCCCTGACCGAGAGCCACGAGACGCACCCCGTCCTCTACTACGCCCACCCGCGCCGCGCGCAGCACAGCTTCCTGCGTATGCTGCTGACGGTGCGGGGGCTCGTCGGGCTGCTGCGCTACGGCCTCGCCCCCGAGCGGCACGCCGACATCGTCCGCAACCCGCAGCTCCTCCTGCTGGAGCAGGCGCTGGGCTACAGTCTGCGCCGACTGGCCGACTCGCTGCACAGCGCCCCCGTGGCGCGCGCGGCGGGCACGCCCGAGCGGCGGCGGCTCGCGGCGGAGTACGCCCGGCTCTGCGCCGACCTCGAGGGGCTGGGGCTGGCCTCGGCACGCCAGGTCGCCGCGCGACCGGTGCCGGCCCTGGTCGAGCCCGCCGGGACCGCCGACGCCGACGCGGGGACGGGGCCGGATCCTGCCGGGGGCGTGGCGACCTATGCGGGGGAGCCGGACGTCCTCGACCCCGCGCTCGACTTCACCTCGGACTCCCCGGTCGCGGCCTACGTCGCCTTCCGCCTGGCGACCGACCCGTACCTCGCAGCCTACGCCGACGCCTCCGGCTACACCGTCGCGCAGGCCGGGGCCACCGACGAGACCGGCTGGTGGGTGGGCGACCGGGCGGCCCCATGAGCCGGAGCGGGCCAGGAACATCGGTGCCCTGTGGCACATGGCGCTCAGGAGGACGAAGTTTCAGGCGATTCACCGAGGGGATGCGGGGCGAGGGATGCGGGGGCGGGCGCTCGACGACGCGCGGGGGTGTGGTCAAGCGTCCGCCGGAGGAGCGCCCGCCCGGTCGCCCGTCTTGGCAACGCTGCGCCCGACGATACCCGCCCCGCGCTACTGCGGCGGGGGATACGACGCGGGTCACTGGGAGACCCGCGCCGACGGTGCCGCCCGGCGATGCTCCGTGCTCGGCCCCGCGCCATCGACCGCGACCCGGTCCCGACCCGCTTGCTTCGCCCGATAGAAATTGTGTCACGTCCACCGTAACGCGAGAATGAGAACGTACCTGTCGCGCCCGTCGACCCAGCGCTCACCATGAGAATGGTCCGATGTATCATGAGAATACGGGTACAATTTCAGCGTATCGCGAGAATACGGTTATTGCTCGCCGGGAGCGCTCAGGGGACCGTGTTCGGCCCTGTTTGCATCGGGGTTCCGGGCGCGCACGTTGTGGGGACAAGCCTCGCGCGTCGCCGTGTCCGGCATCCGATGGCCACGGCGCGGGGCTCCCGCGCACCACCCGTGGCGTGACCCGCGCGACCGGGCACGCGGACGGGCGTTGCCCCAGCATATGACGTCGCCACGCCGACGGGGCGAGGTGCACATCGCTAGGAGGGGTGTGTCGTGCGTGGTCGATCCGGGGTCTCCCTGGCCCTGCTCGGTGGCCTGCTCACGAGCGGGCTATTCGCGTCGTTGCCCGGGGCCGGGGCGACCGGCACCGGGGCCGTCCCGCCGCCCGTCGGGCGGCTACCCGTGCTCGGCGACGGCGGGGCGGAGCGCCACGACCTGGTCGCTAGCGTCCGGCCCAGTTTTCGGGCGAGGTAATCGGGGGCGGCCCTTCCCGGACGGCGGCGGGCGGGTCCGACTGCCGCGGGTCGCCGAGCGGCAGGGCCACGTGGAAGATGCTGCCGCCGCCCGGCGCGGCCGCCACCCAGAGGCGGCCGCCGTGCGCCTCGACGATGTCGCGGCTGAGCGCCAGGCCCAGGCCCAGGCCCTCCGGGCTCCCCTGCGCGGCGTTCGCCGCGCGGTAGAAGGGCCGGAACACCCGCTCCCGCTCCTCGTCCGCGATCCCGATGCCCTGATCGCGCACGCTGAGGCGCGCCTCGGCACCCACCCGTCGCGCGTCCACCGCCACGTCGCCGCCGCCCGGCGAGTACTTGAGGGCGTTGTCGAGGAGGTTCGTGAGCACCTGCGCCAGGCGCACCGCGTCGTAGTCCCCCGGCAGCGGCCCCGCGGTCTGGCAGCCGATGCGGTGCCCGCGCGTCGCCACGTTGCGCGGGGTCACGAACCGCTCGACGACCCCGCGGACCAGGGCGGCCAGGTCGAGCGGCTGGCGCGCCACCGTCAGCCCGCCCGTGTGCGAGCGGGCCGCCGCCATCAGATCCTCGCTGAGCCGACGCAAGCGCCCCAGCTCGTCGCGGGCGATCGCCAGGTGGCGCGCCAGCCGCGCGCGGTCGGGCGGCTCGGGGCGGGCGACGTGGCGTGCCAGCAGCTCCAGGTAGCCCCCCAGCGTGGCGAGCGGCGTCTTCAGCTCGTGGCTGGCCACCATCAGGAATTCCCGCTGCGCCCGCGCCAGCCGGTCGGCCGCGGAGACGTCCCCGTACACCTCCACCCGCCCGACGAGCGCCCCCGCGGCACCGCCCGCCGCGCCGCGCACGGGGCCACGGTAGTAGGCGAGGGTGCGCGCCCCGTCGCCCGCGAGCAGCATCTCGCCGCGTTCGATCGGCTCGGGGCACGCCGGGATCTGGGCGAGCGCCCCGCCACTGTCCCCCGGCGTGCGGAGACGGGGCACGACCTCGGCGGCGACGACCTCGGCCCAGCGTCGGCCCGGCAGGCGGTCGACGTCCACCCCGAGGAACACGCCTAGCCGGTGATTGGCGTAGCGGACGCGCCCGTCGACGTCGGTCAGCACCACGCCCTGCTCGATCGCCTCCAGCGTTGCGCGCAGCTCCGCCACCGTGCGAACGGCCTCCTCGCGCAGCCGCCCGGCGCGCGCGAGCGCCCAGTGGAGGAGCGCGAGCGGCGGGACGAGCAGCAGGGGCGCGGCCGCCCCGGCGCGCGCCAGCAGCGCGAGCGCCGCCCCGAGGGCGACGAGGGCGACCGCCTCCGGGAGCGCCCCGCGCTGCCCCGCCAGCCAGAGGGTCCACGGCGAGCGTCGCCGCTGCACCCCGGCCATCGCCGCCACCGCCCCGGTGTTCGCCAGGTGGATCACGACCGCCGCCGCCGGGAGCGCCCACAGGGCGGCCGGGGCAGCGAGCAGCGCGGGCGGCTGCGGGGCGAGGGCTGGGGCGAGGAGCAGGCCGCCCAGCCCGAACGCGAGGACGAGCTGGGCCGTGTTGAAGAGGACGCCCGCGGGGCCCCGGCGACGCCGGCCGGTCGCGGGATCCCGGCGCAGCGCGAGGCCGAGGCCGCCGAGCAGCTGGGCGGTCGCGACGAGCGCCACCGCCGCGGGCGGGCCGAGCGCCAGGAGCGCGGCGACGTAGGCGGCGCTGCTCGCGGTGACCTTGTAGCCCGGGGCGACCTCGAGCGGGAAGTGCTGGGCGGCGACGGCCAGGAGGAGGAACACCGCCGCCAGCGCCGGGGACGGGGGCGGCCACGCGTCCCAGCGGGCCAGCCACCAGGCGAGCAGCCCGGCGGCGACGAGCGTCAGGGAGCCGAGGTAGCGTCGCGCGACGCGGGACATCGCCATGTCAGCCCTCCCCGCGCACCCAGGCCGGGCTTAGGGGACCGCGAGCGTGAAACGCAGGGTCATGGGTGCGCCGCTGACCCCCGCGGCGGCGGCGTAGACGGTGCCCGTGCCCAACGGCCCCGTGCTGACAGCGGCGCGGACGGGGAAGCCCTGGCCGAGGGGATCGTCCGGGACCGCCACCGTCACGGTGACCCGGGTCGCGCGCCCGCCGGCCGTCGCCTCGGCGGTGGCACCGGTGGCGAGGAGGCTCGCCGCCTGGGCCGCCGGGAGGTGCGCCGCCCCCTGCGCGCCGACGAGGATGAAGACGGGGACCAGCTGGCCGTCCGGGGTGCGGATCAGGAGCAGCGGGTCGGTGTCGCACCACTCCGCAGCGGCGCGCGCCGGCGCGGCGGACCCGAGGAGCGCGCCGAGCAATACTCCGATAACGAGCAGCATACGCACCATGATACGCCCCCTCACTGTCGGCGGAATACGCGAGCCGGTCGGTGCTCGAAGACGACGACCACACCCTCTCCAATTGCCTGGGGCGACGGCTCGCGCATACGCAGGTACATCTGTCCTGGTACTCGCCACCAGCAGTATAGTGGCGGTCGGCCCGGTCGTCTCTAGGAGAAAAGTCCCGGGTGCGCGGACAATGCTACCCTGGTCGGCGGGTTTGGGGCGTGAGCGCTCCTGCGCGTGGTAACCGTCGCGCGCGCGGGCTGAACAGCGTCCCTGCGACGACCTTCCGCGATGCGTGTGAGAGGAGCCACGGTGATCGCCCCCGGGCGCGACCTGACCGCGCCGAAGCGGTGCGGCAACACCACCGCCAGCAGCACCGTCCCAGTCAGCGGTTGTCCGGGCCTCCGCGACCGGTACGACGGGGCTGCGCGCGCGAGGTGAGCGGTCGTGAAAGGGGCGCATCCGCGATGCGCCCCCGGCTCATGCGCCATCGTTGTCAAACATCAACCGACCCTTCCCGGCGCGCTTGGCCCGGTACAGCGCCATATCCGCCGATCGCAGCAGCGCGCTTGCGGACGTCTCGCGCGAGCCCAGGGCACCCCCGACGCTGAGGGTGACACGCACGTCGTGCCCGTCCACGGCGAACGAGGAGGCGCAGGTGGCGAGCAGTGCCGCGGCGGTCGCCCGTGCCCCGGCGGCGGCGGCGGCGGGCAGGAGGACGGCCAGCTCATCGCCGCCCAGCCGGGCGACCGTGGCGGCAGGGCCCGCCGCGCCGACCAATCGGGCACCGGTGGCCACGAGGAGCGCGTCACCCGCTGCGTGGCCGTGGCGATCGTTGATGGCCTTGAACTCGTCGAGGTCGACGAGGAGGACGGCCACCCGTTCGCGATCGCGCGCGAGGGCGCGGTCCAGGCGGCGCTCGAACAGCGCCCGGTTGGGCAGGCCGGTGAGCGGATCATGGAAGGCCAGCTGCCGCAGGCGACACTCGGCCTCGGCACGCGCGGCCACCTCCGCGCGCAGCGCCGTCTGCACGTCGCGCAGGTGCCCGATCACCCCGACCGCGAGGAGCAGCACGAGCGTCCCCGGCCCTCCCCCATCCTCGAAGAGCACGAACGCGCCCCGATGGGGTGTCCAGGCAGTCAGGAGTATCGTGACCAAGGGGATGGCGAGGAGCGCGGTCGCGAGGCCGGCGTTCCGCCCGTGGCGCGCGGCGATGAGGATGACCGGCAGGGACGCCAGGGCGACCACGCCGGTGCCCAGCACACGGTAGAGCGGGACAAAGGCGAGGGCGTAGACCGCGATCAGCAGCGTTGATGGGATGATCGACCGGAGGCGCGCCTCGCCCTCGCGGATCGCGCGCCATTCGGTCTGCCAGCGTTTCAGCGCGATCCCTCGCTCCATCGCCTCCTCCTGCCCCCGCACAAGCCCCGGAGGGCCTCGATCGTTTGTACGTTGCCGGGGCGGTACCCGGATGCCAAGTGGTAGGCCATGCTCGCCGCTCGCTCGAGCAGATCGGGCGGACAGGTGCGCGATGGTTTCGCACGACACGGTCGGGGTGGTCGTTGAGGTGGTGCGGGAAGGCGTGTAACCGCCGACCGGAGACCTTTGCCTCGCGGACAAAATGGCGCGGATGCGGTACCCTCTTCGGGGCATGGCGGGCCACCGGAGGGGCGAAGGTGCGCGGGCATATCAGCGGTGGCGCGCTTGCCGACGTCCTATCCCCGGTTGTCTGGGTGACAGCGGTGGTGTTCGGCGGGATTGCTGCCTCGCGGCCATGTGCCGAGCCATCGTACTCGTCCCGCAGCGATGAGATGGGGAACAGCGTGTCAGGCTGGGATGATGCCACCGACGAGGAACTGCTACGCGGGCTCGCGCGGGGTGACGAGCAGGCACTCGGGGCGCTCTACGATCGGTACGGTTCCCGCGCGCACGGGCTGGCCTACCGCGTGCTCGGCGAGCGGGGGGCGGCGGAGGAGGTCGTGCAGGAGGCCTTCCTGGGCATCTGGCGCCGGGTCGGCAGCTTCGAGTCCGGCCGCGGCAGCGCCGAACGGTGGCTCCTGGCGATCGTCCACCACCGCGCCATCGACCGCCTGCGCGCGGGCGCGGGACGCGCCCGCGCCGAGATCCCGCTCGATCTCTACGATGGTGTGCTCGCGAGCGATGACCCGTGGCAGGAAGTCGATCGACGCCTGCGGCGCGACACGATGAAGCACTGGCTCGCCACCCTGCCCGAGGACCAGCGACGGATCCTCGAATTGGCCTACTTCGAGGGCTACTCGCAACGAGAGATTGTCGCGCTGACCGGGGTGCCGCTCGGCACGGTGAAGGCGCGCACACGGCTCGCCTTCCAGAAACTGCGGGCGCTGCCGGGGCTGCTCGCGGCGCGGGGGCACCACAGCGACGCCGCCGCTCGGCCCGAGGCGAGCGAGTCGGCCACGGAGCGGTCGTGATGGCTGGTATGGCGAGGCATTGCCGCTATGAAGAGGAAGGGTTCGCCGCCGCCTACGCGCTCGGCCTGCTGGACGGCGCGGAGTTGGCGGAGTACGAGGCCCACCTGGTCGGGTGCCCGATCTGCCCGACCGAGGTCGCGGCCAATATCGCCGCGTCGGCGGACCTCGCCCTCGCAGACGATGACACCCCGGACATAGCGCCGCCACCCGACGCGCGCGCTCGTCTCCTCGTCGCCGCGGTGGCGGAAAGCGCTGCGCGTGCAACGACGACGACCGCGCCGATCCCGGCGGTGGTACCTGTTCGGCGGCGCCTCCCGCAGCTCGTCCCGCTGGCGCTCGCGGCAGCCCTCATGCTCTTCATCGGCGCCGGGCTGCTCCTGCGCGCCCTGGTCCCCGGCCCGGACGCACCGTCCCCGGACCCGTCCCCCGCCGTCTTCTCCTTCGGGACGCCCGGGGGGGCTACGGGCCAGGCGACCTATCGCACGGACGAGCGGCTCCTGCGCCTGTCATTCCAGGGCCTGCCGCCCCTCACGCCCGCGCAGGTCTATCAGCTCTGGCTCCTGCGGGCCGAGCGGCCGGAGAGCATCCAGGTCTTCCGCCTGTCGGGCGGCACGGGCATGACGAGTGTGGCGGTCGACCTCGCGCCTTACCGTGCGCTCTACGTCACCATCGAGCCGGCACCGGACGGGAGCCGCGCGCCCACCACCGGCGCGATTGTCGCCGCCGCGCTCCCGGGGGGTGCAGGGTCGTCCGGCGGGGCCGTCCCCCCGCTCCCCTGCGCCACGGCGGTGCCTGCGTGCGACGACCCCCAACCGGTCGCTGGCACCGCCACGCGCACGACCAGCGCCACGCCACCGGGGACGGCACCGCCGATACGCACGCCGATCGATCGGGTGCCGTCGACGCAGACGGTTGCGCCCGTCGATCCGGCGCCGACGATGAGCCCCTCAGTGGCGCCCGAGGCCCCACCGTCGCCGGGGCGGCGAGGGACGCCGGCTCCGTCGCTGGTCCCGGCACCGACGGCACCGCCGCCTGTGGCACCGGCGGCCACGTCCGCCCCGTTACTCGCGCCGACGGTGCCCGCCACCGTGCCATCGTCGCCGACGCCGCCACCGCCCCCGCCCGGCACACCCGGTCCCGCGCCCACCAGGGCGCCGCCGCTGCCCACACCAGGAACATTCGCCCCGGTGCCATCGCCGGCGGAACCACAGCCCCCGCCACCCTCACCGACCGTGCCGCCGCCCGTGCCGTCGGCTCCCCCTACCGCGCCACCGCCGACAGCATCGCCGCCCGCGCCGACCCCGCCATCGGTGTCGACAACCCAACCTGCGCCCCCGCCGACAAAATTGTGTACCGTCCAGCGTAACGTGAGAATGAGAACGTACCTGGCGTACCGCTCGACGAGTCTCCGATCGTGAGAATGGTCCAACGCATCGTGAGAATACGGGGACTAATCCAGCGTACCATGAGAATACGGTTATTACCCGTAGGTAAGCCCCCGGCGTAGCTATATTCGCGGCTCTCCAGGTCATCACCGCTATGCGGCGTGCACCCAGATCTGGGGGCACGTGTGGCCGACGCCGATTGGTCGAGTCGCCTCCATCGCCACCTTCGGCCGGGCATGCACGATGCGCGCGGTGTTTCCGGGGGGTGACGTACACGGCGAGCGGGCGCAACGACAGAACGCGACGGGCGGTGCTCGACGCGCGCCCACGCCCATGATATCCGCGCCTGTGCGATAATCGTCGCCCGTGGCGAGCGCGCCACACGGGGTGTCGCGAAGGGGGGACCATGGGCGATGTCGGGGCTGCGCTGGCGGGGGGGATGCGCGAGCTACTGGCGGCCCATCCCGTGCTCGCGATCGGGGGGGTGATCTTCGTCGAGGAGCTGGGCACCCCGAGCCCGCTGCCCAGCGACCTGCTGATGCTGCTGGCGGGGATCGGCGCGCGGCAGGGGCAGTACCCCCTCTGGCTGATCCTCCTCGTCCAAGAACTCGCCACCCTCCTCGGCACCTGCGGCCTCTACGCGTTCACCCGGCGGGTCGGGCGCGGGGCCTTCGAGCGCTACGGCTGGCTGCTGCACCTCGGCCCGGCGACCCTCGACCGCGCGGAGGGGGCGTTGCGGCGCTCCGGCTGGCGCGGCGTCCTCCTCGGGCGCCTGATCCCCGGGCTGCGGATCGTGACCCCGATCGCGGCGGGCGTCCTCGGGGTACCCTTCGCGCAGTTCCTCCCGGCGGTCGCCCTGGGCGCGCTCATCTACATCCTCGCCTTCGATGCCCTCGGGTATTTCGTCGGGGCCGCGGCGCTGGACGCCTACGAGCGGATCGGCCTGCCGACCGGCGCCCTGCTCGCCCTCGCCGCGGTGGCGCTGCTCGTCTTCATGCTCCGCAACGCCAAGCGCGAGCTCCCGGCCCTGGCGCGCGGCGCGCCCGGCGCGGCGGTCGCGGCCCGCCTGGCCGGGCTGCTGGCGGGCCTCATCGCCCTGCTGGCGACGAACGGGCTCGTCGGGGTCGCGGCGTTCGCGGCGCGCCCGCTCGGCCTCGACGCGCCCCTCGGCGCGGAGGAGGTCGGGACCGGCCTGCGCTTCCTGCTCGGCGGGCCGGTCTTCCTCGCCATCGCCGGCATCCTCGGGGCGGTCGACGAGCACCTCGGCACCGCGCGCCTCCCCTGGGCCATGCGCAGCGCGGCGCTCGCCGGTATCCCGCTCGCGGCGACCCTCCTCCTGGCGCTCCTGGCGGCGCGCGGCCTCCTGCCCCTGGCGACGCGGGGCGGGGGCTACCTCGTGGCGGTCGAGGTGGTCCGCTGGGGGGCGTTCGGGGTCGCCCTGGGGGAGCTCCTCCCGCTTGACGAGCGCCTGCACCAGGCGGCCACGGGGGCACCGCAGCGCGACTGAGCGGCGGGCGGTGGTACCGGCGCGAGCGCGGCGGCGGGGCGAGCATCGCGCCCGCCCGGTGCGCCGGTTGCCGCCGTAGTCGCCGCTGCCCGATGACGCAGCGCCGCGATGCCGCGAGTCGGCCGCGGACTATCCGGGCCGGTACCGTCGAGGAAAGCTGAGCCGCCAAGGCTGCGTGGGAACGAGGGCCTCCTGGGGGACGGTTCCGCCGGTCGGGCCGGGGCCGGGATGTCGGCGCTCGCACGCTAGGCGGCTCAGGTGGCCTCATCGTACCCGCGAGCGCCCGATACTCGCCGACTCCCGGGTGGGGTCGCCCCCAGCTCTGTCGCGGTCGTCGTCGCCGCGCGAGAGACGACCGCGCCGCCGGCTACCCGTCCCGGTTGCGGCCACCATGCGCCGAGCAGGCCCGCGAGGAGAGCCGGGATTCCAAGGCTCCCGGCGGTCAGGGCGGCGCGGTCCTCTCTGCGCCGCAGCTACCAACTGGGAGCTCCCGACCGACCAGCGGGCTTTCGGCGTGACGAGCAGGCCGGTGCGGCCGCGCGTGAACGTCTCCTACCCCGAGGAGCGGGCATCGACGGTGGCCGGGGCGCTGCTGATAGCGATCTGGCGCGGGGCGAGGCGGGCTTGCGCCAGGACGGGCAGGGCGACCCAGCCGCTAGTTTTGCCCATTAACGTGACCTGCCCGGGCGTCAGGGCTGCGGGGTAGGCTGACTGCGGCACGGCGCCCGGATGTCGATACGTCCCCGTATCGTCTGCCGAGCCTGCGTCCAGCGCGTGTCGTGCGACCGCCGCCGGTGTAACCAGCGGGCCACCCACCGGGGATGGGCCGACGGGGGTGATGGTCGCCGCCGCGCGGGTGACGCTGAAACTCGGCCCGTCGGCACCGAGCGGCGAGGGGGTGGCGAGGGCCCGGCCCTGGCGGTCGACCAGCATGATCGCGCTGCTCTTGGCCTGGGCGATCGACACCGTCTGCCCATCGACCACCGCCGTGATGGCTGAAAATGCGTCCGCACCACCTGATGCAGCGCGGTGGTAGGTGTGGTGCAGGCCGCCCAGGACGGGCACCGCGCGTAGCGGGCCGCTACGACTCTCGGTCTCTGCTGCTGACGGCGCGGGCGTCGCTTGGCCGAGGCCCTGGTGTGGCCGCGCCTCATTGAAGTAGGCCAGGCAGCGCTCGCCGGTCGCCTTGGCCTGCGGCGCCCGGTGTGGCGTGCGCAGGATCGTGATGCCCCGTGCTGCGGGGACGGCCGCGAACGCGGACCCGTACTGGCGGTCGTGGTCGCGGAGCAGGTTTCTGGGCCGCTGGCCGAACGGGGTGGCCTCGCGCAGCCGCTGGGCGACCCAGGCGTCGGTCGGGTGCCGCGTCGCGCCGACAGGCACCACGCGGCGCGTGCCGAGCGCGAGCACGCAGAAGGCGTCGAGCGCGCGGCAGCCGAGGTCGGTGACCGGGAGGAAGTCGCCGGCCCGGGTGTCCAGGGCGTGATTGCGCCCGAAGGTCGCCCACGCCTGGCCGCGCGGGCGTGTGGCGCGGGGGGGCGGGCCGGGAGGTCTGGATCGTCCGCTTGGCGACGCGGAGTCCCCGCTTCTGGCGCTCGCCGCGGCTCCGCTCGGCACCCCAGAGCGGAGCCGCGCCCGCAATCCGCCGGATCAAGGCGACGGTCTCCGCGGCGAGCGGTGGGCGGCCCGGACCCGGGCGCGATTTCCGCCGCCAGATCGCGCGGAACCCGGCACGGTGCCAGCGTAGCAGCGTCTCTGGTTGGACGACGAGCAGGGCCTGTCGCCAGGCGCGGACCTGGCCGGCGAGCAGCACCAACAGCGCACGATCCGTCGGGATCATCGCCGGATGCTTGACACACCGGCGCGGCACGTGCAGTTGCTGGCGCAGGAGGGCGTTGTCCGTGAGCAATTGCCCCCTGGTGCGCAGCAGATCCGTCCCCGTACCCGCCAGATGCGCTGTCGTTGGCCTCACCCAGAGGCACGTGCCGAGCGCCTGTCGCGCCCTGATGACGAACCCACCCAACTGACGACGGCACCTGCGAAACAGCAGCATGAGCACGCTCCTTACCGAGTGCATTGACAAAGCGGGGAGACGCGATGGCGCCTCTCCGGTGCGTCATTCTATCCACTCGGCGGGGCTGGCCAGCATCGAGAACACCATCTGTGGAACACGCCAGGATCTATAAAGAGCCACCACAGGCCGCGTGGGCGCGAGGAGACGGACGACCGTCGCACCGGGGGCGACACGGGCGACGCCCCGCCCCGCATCGAGGAGGCGTACATGGACGCCCGCCCGCAGCCCGCCCGGTCCCCGGCCGGGCGGCCGCTCTACGTGACCCCGAGCGGCCTCGCGTTGTATCGCGCCTGCCCCCAGAAGTTCTCCCTGGCGCGGCTGCGCCGCCACCCGGCCGGCGAGGCGTTCTCGCCGCCCCTGGAGCGCGGGCGGGCGGTCCATGTCGCGCTGGCCGACTGCGCCGCGGCGCGTCGGGGCGGTCGCCCGACGCCCGCCGACCTGCCAGGGCGCGTCGCCGCCGCCCTGCCGCGCGAGCGCTACCCCGACCCGCGCGCCTGGGCGGAGGAGGTCGCGGCGGCCCAGGCGCAGGTCCGCGCCGGCCTCCCGTACCTGGGCCGCCGCGGTCGCATCGCGGCGATCGAGCGGTCGTACCGCTGGACCTACCCCGGCGACGACGCCTGCCCCGCCTTCACGCTGGCGGCGGTGGCCGACCTGGTCACCCTCGCCGAGGACGACGAGGGCCGGACGTACGCCACCATCACGGACTGGAAGACCGCGGCGAGGAAAGGGGTCGACCTCCTCCAGGAGGCCATCCTCCGCATCGTGGTGGGCCACGCCCTCGGCGACACGGTCGCCTACCTCGTCAGCGAGACCGTCCACCTCGTCGACGGCAGCGCGTCGGCGATCGTCCGCGGCGAGTCCGCCGTGCGCGAGGTCTGGCGCGACCTCATCAAGCCCACCGTGGGCGCGCTCGCGGCGGACACGACCTGGGTGCCGAACCCCGACAGCCACTGCGCCTGGTGCGACTACTGCGGGCATGGCTGCATCCTGGACGCGGCGGATAGCGCGGGGGATGTGACCGCGCGCTGGCTCGACGCGGCCGATGCGGGCAACAGGGGGGAGATCTGAGCCTCCCAGCCCGTCCCCGACCCCTCAGCGGTCACGCGCCGGGGGGCGCGGTGGCTGCGGCTCCTCGGGGATGAACGCGGGATCGGCGGCGACCCGTCGCTCGACCCGCCCCAGCAGCTCGGCGGCGGCGAGCTCGTATCCCGCGGCGAGGCGCAGGAGGGCCGGCAGCGACGCGTTCTTCAGCCCGCGTTCCAGCAGGCTGAGGTAGGTGCGGTGGAAGCCCGTCCGCGCCGCCATCTCCTCCTGGCTGAGGCCCAGTTCGGCGCGCCGTTGCTGCAGCACGACGCCGAGGTGTTCTCGCGCGCGCATCGTCCTCCCCTCGTCCGGTGTCAGGGGGCCAAGTATCGCAGAGGGGGGCGGCGCAGCGAGGCCACGGTTGCAGACCAGAGTGCTGCGGATCCGTGCGGGTGCCGGGCGATCCGTGGTCTACGGACGTCATGCGGTCGCGGTGGATGCCGATCGGGGGTGACAGATGGTGCGTCCGGGCGCGTGGCCGATCCGACACCGGGGCGACGGGCGAGCGAGCCGACGGGCGAGCGGCGGCGGCCCGCCCCAGCTCTCCGGGCTGCCCCGCGGCCCGCCGGCGGCGGGCGGTGCGCGCGGCGCGGGCCGCGGGCAGTGCCGATCCTGCGGGCGCGGGGCGGCGTCATCCCGGCCCGGCGCGGCCGATCCGGGATACAGGGGCGGCGATGATGAACAATCGACGACCGCCGACGGGCAGCGCGCGCCGCTTCGCCGTGAAGGGCACCAACCTGCGCGGCGCGATCACGAACAAGACGGGCCGCACCGTCCAGTACGAGAGTCGCGCCGAGCACGCGCTCATCCTGCGGCTGGATCGCGACCCGGCGGTGGGGGACTACGGCACGTATGCGGGCGACGCACCCCCCGGGTCGGTGCGCGCGGCGGCGGCGGCCTACGCGCCCCAGTGCCAGGTCTGGCGCGTCGACGGCCGGGTGGAGCTCCACCGCATCCGCCCGGCGACGGCACCCGCCGGCCCGGTGCCGGGCGGGCCCGAGGCCGCCGATCGGCACCTGTGCCGCGAGCGGGGCTGGGGGTTCGTCGCGCATGTCGCGGCGGATCTCGTCGCCGAGCCCGCCTTCGCCAACCTGCTGGCGCTCTACGCCTTCCGCCCTTGGGCCTACGCGCACGACGACGTGGCGGACGCCGCCCTGCGGGCCCTGGCCGACGGGCGCGACCGGCCGGTCGTCGCGCTGGCGGCGGACCTCGCCCGCCGCCTCGACCTGGCGCCCGGGACCGTCGCGGCCGCGCTCGGGCACCTCCTGTGGCACGGGGCGCTGGCGAGCGACCTCGCGGCCCGGTTGCTGATCGCGGACGGGGCGTTCCGGGCCGATGCCCTCGCCCGGCTGCCGGATCCCCGGTCGCGGGCGACGGGCGCGGGATGGCGCGAAGGAGGTGCAGCATGACGCGCGCGCGCACCGGAGACACGGGACCGGTCGAGTCCGGCCTGCGCCCAGGGTCGTTCATGCGGTGGCGCGACGCGACCTGGCGCATCCTGCCGCGGGCGTCGGCCGATCCCCTCGACGTCCCGCTGGTCGACGACGCGACCGGCGAGGCGCTCGTCGCGCGCATCGACGAGCTGTGGCCCCCGGGGCAAGAGGAGGGCGACGCGCCGGTGTGCGCGCCCTCGCGCGAGGCGCTGGAGCGGGCGCTCGCGGAGCGGACGCCGCCGCCCCCGGCCCCGGCCCCCGGGGCGGCGCTCCCGGCGTACCTCCTGGCGCGCGCCGACGCGCTGATCGCCGCGGTCGAGGCGATCGACCGCCTCGTCGAGGATGAGGCGCGCCGCGCCGCCCTGCGCAACGAAGCGTTCCCGCGCACGACGGCCGTCAAGCGCGCCTGCTCGCGGCTCGCGCCGTCCGTCGGCGTGGCGACGTACTACCGTCACCGGCTGCTGTACGCGCGCCACAACGGCGAGCGGGCGGCGATCGCCGCCGCGCTCCGGCGCAAGACCTTCAACCAGACGACGATGACCCGGGCGCAGCTGCACCTCGTCGACACGCTCATCCTGCGGTACTACGCGCGGGAGCGCCCCCTGCGGCCGCAGACGGTGTACCACCTCCTGACCGCCGCGCTCGCGCGCACCGGGGGGCGCTGGATCGACCCGGCCCGGTGCGGCAAGGACGTGCCGCAGGACCTGATCGCCGAGCTCCTCGACACCAGGCTGCCGCTCGCGGCGATCCTCGCCAACGAGGAGAAGTTCGGGCTGCTGACGGCGGTCGCGGCGCCCTCCCGGAGCTGGTTCTACGGCTACCTGCGCTGGTTCAAGGATCAGCCCGGGCTGGGCCGGAAGGTGATCGTCGCGCGCTACGGCAAGGCGGCCTGGGAGGCGGAGCGGCTGGTCTTCGACACCTTCGTCGCGCGGGCGACCATGCCCCTGCAGTATACCTTCGCCGACCACTGGCTGCTCGACGCGTTCACCGTCGACGAGGCGACCCGCAGCCGCGTCACGCGGCTCTGGCTCACGGCGATCATCGACGCCTATTCGCGCAGCGTCCTGGGCATGCGGCTCGGCTACGAGGAGCCCTCTATCCAGTCGCTCCAGGGCGCGCTCCGGCACGCCATCTGGCCGAAGACCTCGCACACCGCGCTCGGCATCGAGGGGGACTGGGCACCGTACGGCATCATGCAACAACTCTTCCTGGACAACGCCTGGGCGCACCACAGCCACAGCCTGGAGCAGCTGGCGCGCAGGATCGGCCACGGGGGCCGGTACACCAGCATCGACCTGGTCTTCCGTCCGCCCTACAAGGGGCGCTACGGCGCGATCATCGAGCGGCTCTTCGGCAACTTCTCGGGCCAGCTGAAGGAGGCCGTGCCGGGCGCCATCCGGTCGGGCGCCCCCCGGGACGTGCGGAACGCCGCCAAACGGGCCACCTTCGTCTACGAGGACATGGACTGGCTCATCCAGCGGATGATCGTCCGCTACCAGCACACCCCGCACGCCGAGCTGGGCGGGCTGACGCCCCACGAGAAGTGGGCGGAGGGTATCGCGCAGACCGGTGCCCCCGTGGTGCCGCCCCGGACCGACGCGACGGATCGCCTCTTCTGGCGGTTGAGCCCGGAGACCCGCACGCTCACGAGGAACGGCATCGGGGCGTTCGGGATGCACTACTGGTCGCCCGATCTCGGTGGCCTCGAGCGGATCGACCGGTCCGGCGCGACGCTGCGCTACGGCTGGGCCTACGACCCGGAGGACATCGGCCGCATCGCGCTCTACCGGGGGGATGACTGGGTCGGCGACGCGTGCGCCAAGGAACTGCGCCTGTCCGACGGCAAGACGCGCCGGGTGAGCTTGTGGGAGCGCGACCTGGCGCGCGATCTCGCCGAGGGGCCGGGGCAGGCGGCGGTCGACGAGCTCGCGCTCCACAACGAGATCGACGCGAAGACCGCGCAGCGGAAGCGCGAGCGGCGGGCGGAGGAAAAGCGGGCGCGGGCGGCGGAGAAGGGGGCGCGGGAGGCGGGGGCTGCCGCGGGAGCGGGGCGAGACATCGCGGGCGCACCGGCGCCCATGACGGAACCCGCGGCCACGCCCGATCGGGCGGACGGCGACGCCGGCATCGATTACACCGATCTGCTCGCCGGGTTCGGCAGCGGGAAATCCGGCGAGGGGGAGTGATGGGCGCGGACGAGGCGACGGCAACGGCGACCGCGCGGACGCTGGTGGTGGACGACACGCTGGACGTGGCCCGGCGGCTCGCCGACCTGCGCTCCTGGGAGGCCGACTGGCGGGACCAGGACGCGCTCCTGGAGGCGCGCGCCCTGGCGCTCGACCCGCGGAAGCGGATCGACGTGCAGCGCGGCGTGCAGATCGACACCATGCGTCGCCGCCTGCGCATGCGGCTGGTGCAGCACCCCCTGGAGGTCGCCACGGATGTCGTCCGTCGCGTCGGCTATCCGCCCCTGCGCCGGCACCTCGCGGGCCAGTTCGCGACGTGCACGAAGGAGGAGCGCCTCCTGTGGCTGCAGAATTTCCTCTTCATCATGACCCCGCAGATCCGGGGGCTCAACGACAAGATCGAGCGGGTGCTCGACCATCGGGCGCTCGGTCAGCGGCGGAATTTCCTGCTCGGCGGCCCGAGCGGGATGGGGAAGACCACGTACCTCGACTGGTTCACCTCCCACCACCTGCCCGTCGTCGAGGTCGAGCGCAACCGCGTCCCGATCATGAAGATCGACGCGCCGGTCGGCGAGCGGACGCCGAAGCCGCTCCTCCAGCGCCTGGTCCTCGAGTGCGGCATGTCCTACACCGAGCGGGACGGCGAGGAGCACCTGCTCAACCTGCTGCGCCTCCTCTTCCAGCAGTGCGGGGTCGAGCTGGTCATCGTCGACGAGGTGGAGCACCTGGTGAAACACGAGTTCCGCCGGCGCCTCCTCGAGGTGTCCAACCTGACGAACCACATCCCGATCATCTGCGCCTCCTGCCACCCCACCAGGTTCCTCGAGGGCGACGCCGAGATCGCGGGGCGGTGGAACGACCAGTTCCTGCTGCCACCCTTGCGCGGGAAGCGGCTGCACCAGCTGCTCGCCTTCCTCGAATTGCTCCTGCCGTTCTCCCAGGATTCCTCCCTGGCGAGCCCCACGGTCACGGTCGGCGGGAACGAGCGGGAGGGCCCGGCCGCGCTGATCGAGCGGCTGACGGGCGGGATCCTGCGGGACATCATGATCCTGCTCGTCGACGCGAGCCGCCGGGCGATCCGCACGGATGCGACCGCACTCTCCACGACGTTGCTGGCGGAGACCTGGGCGTCGATCCAGACCCAGGGGACGCCCGGCCTCGTCGGCCTGCCCGGTCGCGACGGGGGCGGCCGTGCCGCCTGAGCGACCGGCGGACGGCTACCACTTCGATGTCCTCCCGCTCCACCCGCGGCCGGCGCCGCTCGAGTCGCTGACCGGCTACCTGGGGCGGCTGGCCGCGCTGAACCGGCTCCCCGCGGTCGGGCTGTCCGCGGTCTGCTTCCCGGCCCAGAGCCGGAAGATCGCCGGGCGGCTCGCGGACTACCCGCCCCTGGACCTCCGGGCCCTCGCCGCGGCGGCGGCCTGCCCGGAGTCCGCGCTGCGGGCGACGACGTTCGCGCACCTGGGCGAGAAGTTCGGGCGGGCGGGCCATCCCCAGGGGCTGGCCCGCCTCCTCGCGGGCGCCGTCGCCCCCGGCCTGCGCTGGTGCCCGCGCTGCCTCGCCGCGCGGCCCTACCACCGCCTGGCCTGGCGCCTCACGCCCCTGGCGGGGTGCCCCGAGCACGGCCTGCGCCTGCTCGACCGCTGCGGCCACTGCGCCGCCCCCGTCCCCCTGCTCGCCCCCGCGCCGGGCCCCGGTGCCTGCCCGGCCTGCGGCGGCGACCTCGGCACGTGCCCGGCCGCGACCCTGGACGCGGGGGAGGTGCGGGCGGCCGCGCGTCGCCTGCGCGACCTGGAATTCCTCCTGCGGCCGTGGGCCGCCGCGCCGCCGGCGGCCTACCCGCGCCTGCTCGGCCGCGCCCTGGCCGCGACCCGGCGCGCGGCGGGGCTGACGGCCGCGGGGGCCGCGGCCCTGGCCGACCTCCCCGAGCCCCGGGTCAACGACCTCGAGCAGGGGAGCGTGGCCCGGCACGGCGCGCCTCTCCTCGCCTACTTCCGGTACGCGGACGCCCTCGGCCAGACGCTACACGCGTGCTGCCGACCGGGGCCGACCGGGCCCGACGTGGCCGCCGGACCCGCGCCCGCCCGGCGGGGCCGCCCGCGGGCGGTGCCGATGCCACCCCGCGACGAGGCGGCGATGGCGAGCGCGGCGCGGGTCGCCGCCGCCGAACTGGAGGCGCGGGGCGTCCACGCGACACAAGCGGCGGTCGCGGCGACGCTCGGCATCGCGCGCCGGACCCTGCGCGACTAACCCGGGCGTCGTGGCCCAGCTCGCGGAGACGGCGCGGCGGCGACGGGCCGCCGAGGCCACCGCGACGGCCCGCGCCCGGCGCGAGGAGGCGTTGCTCGCGCGCGTCGCGGAGGCCCGGGGCTGGCTGGAGGCGCGCGGGGAGGTGGCGACGCAGGTGCGGGTCGCCGCCCGCGTCGGCCGGACCCCGGCCGGCCTGCGGCGGTATCCGCGGGTGCGTGCGGCGCTGGCGCGGCTGCGACCGCCCGGCGGGCCGGGTCGGCGCGCGGGCGAGGGAGGGGACGGATGAGCGCGCCAGCGCCGCAGACGGGGTTGGCCGCGGCCGCCCCCGCGATCGCCGAGAACACGGAGCAAGATGGAAGCGTGGCACCGCAGGTGCCGCGCTTCTTCTTCGACACCCTGCCGCTGCACCCGCGGCCGCGGCCGTGCGAGTCCCTGACCAGCTACGTCGCGCGGCTCGCCCGCGCGAATGGCATCGGGTCGGTCGGCACCCTCTGGGCGGCCTTCTTCCCGACCATACCGAAGAAGTACGTGCAGCGCCTCGCCGATCACGAGCCGTCCGATCTCGGCACGGTGGCGGCGCTGGCGGCGTGCCCCGAGGCGGTGGTGCGGGCGACGACGTTCGCCCACATCGGCGAGAAGTTCGGGCGCATGGGCGGGCCCTACGAGGCGCAGCGCTTCCTGGGGCCGAGCCTCGCGCCGTCGCCGCGCTACTGCCCGGAGTGCCTCGCGGACGACTGCTACTATCGCCTCCCCTGGCGGTTCACGGCCCTGCCGGGCTGTCCCGAACACGGGCGGGTGCTGCTCGAGCGCTGCGGGCACTGTGGCCATGCCCTGCCGTTCCTCGCCGGACCGTTCGCCCCGGGCGCGTGCGCGGCCTGCCGGGGCGACCTGCGGCTGTGCGCGGCAGACGAACTCGACGCGCCGGGTCGCGCCGCCGCGGTGCGGGTGTGGCGCGAGCTGCTGTTCCTCCTCGCGCCGTCGCCCGCGCCACCCGGTGCCCGCCGCGGCGCCGAACTCGTCGCCGAGCACCTCCTCGCCGCCCGTCGCGGCGCGGGGCTGACCAGGGTGGCCTCCGCCACGCGGTTCGGCATCGTCTGGCCGCAACTGCGCGCGATGGAGCGCCCGGCGCCCCGGGACACCGCCAGGGGGCCGGCCCTCCGGACCTACCTGCGGTACGCCGACGGGCTGGGGATCGCGCTGTCGGGGTGTTTCACCCCGTCGCCATCGCCCGCGGAGTCGGCGGGGCGGCCGGCGCCTGCCCCACCGCAGGTGGCCGAACGCCGCCAGGAGCGCTACCAGGGTCCGGCCGAACATGAGGAGCGCCTGGTGGAGCGGGCGCTGGCGTGGATGGCGACGTGCGACGCCCGCGGCGAGCCGATCACGATCGGGGGGGTCGCCGCCGAGCTCGGGCTCTCCCGGCGCGGCCTGGACTATTACCCGCAGATGCGGCGGGTGCTCGACGATATCCGCGCGCGGCAGGCCGACGCCGGGTATCGCGCGCGGGCGCTCGCGCGTCGCGAGGCGTCGTTGCTCGCGCTCGTCGAGGAGCGACGGGTCGTGCTCGCCGCCTGCGGCAAGGAGCTGGACCCGAAGGGGATCGGGAAGCTCCTCGGCGTGTCGCCGGCCACGATACGGCGCTTCGCCGTCGTGCATGCGTCGATCGAGCGCATCATCGACGGGGACGGCGCGGCATAGTGCCGCCCCCGGGCGGGCGTCGCCGGGGCGCCCGCCGGCGGGCCCGGCGCACGTCGCCCGGCCCGTGCGCCGGGCGCGACACGGGCCGGACGTATCCCGGGTAGGACGGACCCTGGTGGAGACATGGCGCGTCATCGCAAGGTCTCCGCCGGGCCGGCCGCCCGGGTGGGGGGTACAGCCCGGCGACGCGACACGGTATAGGACGAGGGGCCGGGGCGCACGGGACCCGCTCGGGACGGACCCCCGGAAGCGTCGGCCGGGCGGCAGGCCACCGCAGACCCGGTCGGCGGGCGGCGCAGGTCCCCGCATACGCGCCCCTCCCGGCCCGCGGCGCAGGTCGGCACGACCCGGCGTCGCGGTACCCGGTTCGTCGCCCCCGGCCCATTCTCACGGTACGCCGGACGCCCAAAACACGGCGCTCCCCGTTTTCTCAGCATGCACTGGAAAGCCGGGATATTCTCAGGTTACGCTGGACGGGACAAAATTGGTGCTGTGGAATGTAGGGGCGGAAGGGGGGGGATTCGAACCCCCGAGGCGTTTTACCGCCTACACGATTTCCAGTCGTGCGCACTAGGCCAGACTATGCGACCCTTCCATCGGTCATCGGCGTACAGCATAGTAAAGAATACGCCAGATAACAAGAGTTACGCTTCGATTTTTACTATCCCCCGGCTGCGGTCACGCGCTTGACACCAGCAAGCGTTGCGATTGCAAGGCTGCAAGGCCCTGGCTACCCGTCCCGTACGCGCCAGTCGGCACGCTCAATATTAAGCGTGCCGACTGGCGTTCATGCCAGTGGCGGAGAAGGTGGGATTCGAACCCACGAGGGCTGTTACCCCCTAACGCTTTTCGAGAGCGCCGCCTTCAACCACTCGGCCACCTCTCCACGGCGGGCTTTAATATAGCAAATGATTGGCGACCCTGCCAGTGTTGACGACCCCTTTTTCTGCATTGGCAGTGATGGATCCCGGTGCCCGCCAAGCACCGCAAAGGCGAAGGTGTCCCTCCGTACAGTTGACGCCAGTTCGCTCCGTTTGTTACGCTCCTTAGAGGATTCGTGGGAGGTAGGCCGTTGATCAGCTAGTCACAGCGATGCGAACGGTGGCGATTCCCGATCGTGCGATCGGGCGTGACGTGGCGTTGCTGGGCGGCGGAGACGGCTGTACCCGGTCCCTCTTCGATGCGCGTGCCCTCCCTGAGCTACCGCGCATCCATCTTCCCGAACCCAACCGACAGCCGACTCCCCAGCGCTCGGTGACGTGATCGTCGCGGAGGGTGCGTTGACGCGCACGAGTGGGAAGGCTCTATGTCATTGCAGGTCAGCGATCTCGCCAAGCGGTTCCCCGATGGCCCGGTCTTCGAGCACGTCTCGTTCGTCCTCAATCCGGGCGCGAAGGTCGGCCTGATCGGCCCGAACGGCAGCGGTAAGAGTACGCTGCTCAAGATCATCGCCGGGCGGCTGCGAGGGGACGGCGGCACGGTCAGCGTCGGACCGGGCGACCGGATCGGCTATCTGGAGCAATATCCCGAGGCCGAATTGGGGCGCAGCGTCGGCGCGGTGCTGACGGCGGTCAACCCGGAGATGGATGCCGCGCGCACGGCGATGGCGACGAGCGGGGCGACCCTCGCCGCGCCCGATCTCGATGCCGGGGCGCAGGAAGCGGCGTTGGTCGCCTACGGCGACGCGGCGGAACAGTTCGACCGGCTCGGTGGCTACGAGGTCGAGGCGCGCGCCGCCGCCGTCGCGGATGGCCTGGGGCTCGGCGCGATCGACGGGGCGCGGCTCGTGGCGTCGCTGAGCGGCGGGCAGAAGACGCGGCTGGCCCTGGCGCGGCTCCTCCTCGCCGAGCCGACCGTCCTCCTCCTCGATGAGCCGACGAACTACCTCGATCTCCCCGCGCTCCTCTGGCTGGAGCGTTTCCTGGCGGCGTCGCCCCACGCGGCGATCATCGTCTCGCACGATCGGCGCTTCCTCGATCGCACGGTCGGCGGGATCATCGCGCTCGATCCCGCGACGCGCACCGTGAAGCGCTATGTCGGCGGCTACACCGCCTACAGCGCGGCGCGGGCGCGCGAGCGGCAGCGGCAGGAGGCGGCTTATCAGGATCAGGTGGAGCGGATCGCGGCGTTCGAGCAGGACATCGGCAAGCTCAAGAGCAACGCGCAATATACCGAGAGCATGACGCAGAACGATCACCTGCGCCGCCTCGCCAAGAAGGTCGCCAAGCGGGCCAAGTCGCAGGAACGGCGGCTGGGGCGCTACATCGAGGGGGAGGAGCGTGTCGAGCGCCCCGAAGCGCCGCGCCACCTCTACCTCGCCGATCTCGCGGCGGACGCCCTGACCGACGACCGCCTCGCCGTCGCCGCGCGCGATCTGCGGGTCGCCTTCGGCGCGACGGTCGTGCTGGACGGCGTCGATCTGGCGCTGCACGGCGGCGAGCGATTGGCGCTCGTCGGGCCGAACGGCGGCGGCAAGAGCACCCTGTTGCGCCTCCTCGCCGGGGAGTCGGTGGGGCAGACGAGCGGCACGGTGCGCTACGGCGCGGGGATCCGGGTCGGCTATCTGCCGCAGGAACAGGGCGGCGATCCGGTCGGCGGGGCCAGGACGACGCTCGAAGCATTTCGGGCGGAGGTGGTCGGCTACGAGGACGAGGCGCGCGCGTTCCTCGACAAGTTCCTGCTCAGCGGCGAACTCGTCGGGCGGCGGGTCGCGCAACTCAGCTACGGCGAGCGTGCCAAGCTGGCGCTGGCGATCCTCGTCGCGGGCGGGGCCAATCTGCTGCTGCTGGACGAGCCGACGAGCCACCTCGACGGCGACGCGATCGAGCGGATCGAGGCGGCGCTGGCGGAGTATCCCGGCCCGCTGCTCGTCGCCTCGCACGATCGCTACTTCCTGTCGCAGATCGGCGTGACCGGCGTGCTGGCGCTGGAAGATGGCCGTCTGCGACGATTCGACGCGCTGGAAGAGTACGAGGTGATCGCGGCGGGATAGGCCGATGGGGAACCTCTCCCCGCCGCCGCTGCCCCCACCCTCCCCTGAAGCGGGAGGGTGGGGGCGTTGCAACGCCGCTGCCTTGCCGTGTGGCCGCCACGCCGCAACGAGTCACCCCTCCCGCTTCAGGGGAGGGGCCGGGGGAGAGGTCAACCACCTCTCCCCGCCGCCGCTGCGGCGACCCTCCCCGACGCGGGGAGGGTAAGGGCGCTAGTACAGTATGCTCGGAATAGCTCGGTAGTATTCTTGGCCTTGTAGCAGGAAAATCGCGCTACGAAACCCCGGAGGAATACCGAGCGCGCTGTACTAGTTGCCCAACTGCGCCGCGAGGTCGTCCGGCGTGTTGACCGGTTGCTTGCAGGCGTAGTGCTCGCAGACGTAGGCGGTCGCCCGCCCGCCGACGAGGTTGCGGCTTCGCAGCAGGGCGGGCTGGATGTTCTCGCGCGCGCCGGGCTGCCGCAGCGCGACAACGGTGTGCGGGCGGAAGGCGGCGCGGACCACGTCGATCAGCGCCTGCGTGCCGTGGTCGGTGATCTCGCCGACGATCGCGATCTCGTGCGGCGTGGAGAGGGCGAAGTCCAGCGTACAAAGGTAGCGCCCTGCGGCGGTGGGGTACTGGCGCATCAGTTCGCGCACGCCGCCCAGCACGCGCAGCGCGCGCTCGGCCCAGCTTGGCTTGTCATACAGCAGGGCGTGGCGAAGGAGGAGATCGGCGGCGACCGAGTTCCCTGACGGGACGGCGTTGTCGGAGAAGTTGCGCGGGCGCGCGACCAGCGCCTCATGGTCGCTCCCGGTGTCGTAGAAGCCGCCCAACTCGTCGTCCCAGAAGAGCTCGATCAGCTCCTGCGTCAGCGCGCGCGACTCGTCCAGCCAGTGCGGCGCGAAGGTCGCCTCATAGAGGGCGAGGAGTCCGTCGGCCAGGAAGGCGTAGTCTTCCAGGTAGCCGGTGAGGCGGGCCTGCCCGTCCTTGTAGGTGCGGAGGAGGCGTCCGGCGGGGCGCAGATTGCTGAGGATGAAGGCGGCGGCGAGCTCGGCGCGGTAACGATAGTCGTCGCGCCCGAGGATGATCGCGGCCTCGGCGTAGGCGCGGATCATCAGCCCGTTCCACGCCGTCAGGATTTTTTCGTCGCGACCGGGCGGGATTCGCTCGCCGCGCGTCTCTACCAGCACGGTCCGGGCGCGATCGAGCGCCTCGCCGATCCGCTCGATGTCGGCCCCCGCGCGCTGCGCCACCACATCGATCGTGCGTGGCAGGTGGAGGATATTGGAACCCTCGAAGTTGCCGCGCGCGGTCGCGCCGAAGTATTCGCCGACGAGGCGCGCATCCTCGCTGCCGAGGCGCGCGACCAGTTCGTCGTTCGTCCAGACGTAATACTTCCCCTCGACCCCCTCGCTATCGGCATCGAGGGTCGAATAGAAGCCGCCGAGCCCGTCGGTCATCTCGCGCGTCGCCCAGTCGAGCGTCTCGATCGCGATCCGCCGATAGAGATCCTTACCGGTGATCTGGAAGGCGTGGAGGTAGACCGGCACGAGGAGCGCGTTGTCGTAGAGCATCTTCTCGAAGTGCGGCACGAGCCAGCGGTCATCGACCGAGTAGCGGTGGAAGCCGCCGCCGAGTTGATCGTAGAGGCCGCCGCGCGCCATCTTCTCCAGGGTGAACTCGGTCATCGAGAGGGCGGTGCGCTCGCCGGTACGGAGATATTGGCGCAGGAGGAAGTCGAGCGCCATCCCCGGCGGGAACTTGGGGGCCGCGCCGAAGCCGCCCTGATTGCGATCGAAGGTGCTGGCGAGGCGGGCCGTCGCCTCGTCGAGGATCGTCAGATCGAGCGCGGTGTTGCCCTGGCCGACCGTGAGCCTTGAACTTGCCTGCAAGCGCTCGCGCAGCTGCGTGGCGTTGTGGGTCACGTCGTCGCGGCGCGTATTGTACGCCTCCGCCACGCCCTGCAAGATGTCGCTGAAGGCCGGGAGGCCGTGGCGCGCGGTCGGGGGATAATACGTCCCGCCGTAGAAGGGCTCGCCACCCGGCGTCAGGAAGACCGTCATCGGCCAGCCGCCGTGCCCGGTGAGTGCCTGCACCGCCTCCATGTAGAGGGTATCGAGGTCGGGGCGCTCTTCGCGATCGACCTTGATCGGCACGAACAATTCGTTGATCAGGGCGGCGGTCGCCTCGTCCTCGAACGACTCGTGCGCCATGACGTGGCACCAGTGGCAGGCGGCGTAGCCGATCGAGAGGAGGATCGGCTTGTCCTCGGCGCGCGACTGCGCGAGCGCCGCCTCGCCCCACGGATACCAATCGACCGGGTTGTCCTGATGTTGGAGCAGATAGGGACTCGTCTCGTCGGCGAGATGATTCGGCACCGGGTTCCTCCATGCGGACGCGAGAGCGCGGGCGGTGGGCGGGCTTGGGCGGGGCACTCTCGGCGCGCGCTGTTGCGGCATATCCTGATCGGATGGGCATAGACGCGGGCGGCATTTTCTTGTCGGGGTAGTGTAACCCATCGGGCGCGGCCCGATGACTCCTCAGGCAGGTCGGCACCTGCGACGAAACATCCCGGTTGACGACTGCTGCGCGATACGCCATAGTGGCGGGCGTGAAATGACCACCCCGTTGTGCATCGCGCAGAGCGGTTCACCATGCCTTGAAAGGAGATGTTCTGCTGATGAGCGGCAACGACAAGCAAGCAGCGATGACCGGGGCGACCGGTGCCGATACTGAGCAAGAAGTGATCGCGTTGGAGGAGCAGGCGCAGGAGCCGCAGCGCGAGCCGGTGTCGAGCGCTTCCGCCATCGAAGAGATCAAGAGCGTGATGGCGATCGTGGCCCACCCGGACGACGCGGAGTTCAGCTCGGCGGGGACGCTGGCGAAGTTCGCGCAGGAGGGGAAGCGGGTCTACATCGTGGTCTGCACCGCCGGGAACAAGGGCACGCCCGACCCGAACATGCAGGGGGACGATCTCGCCGCCATGCGCCAGCGCGAGCAGTTGGGCGCCTCGGCGGAGTTGGGCGTCACCGAAACGATCTTCCTGGGCAATCCCGATGGCGAACTGACCCCATCGCTCGACTTCCGCAAGCAACTCGTCGAGCAGATCCGCCGCTACCAGCCGGATGTGGTGATCACGCACGATCCCTGGCGGCCCTACGCCCTGCACCCCGATCACCGCGCGGTGGGGATCACGGTGGCCGACGCGGCCTACCCGACCGCGCGCGACGCGATCTACTTCCACGAGCACTACGAGGCCGGGTTGATGCCCTGGAAGGTCGGCGAGATCTGGTTCTACGGGGCCGAGAAGCCCGACCACTACGTCGATGTCTCCGCGACGTTCGGCCACAAGATCGCGGCGCTGAAGCGGCACGAGTCCCAGGTGGGCGCGGCCACCGAGTTGGAAGCGCGGATGCGCGAGCGTGCACAAGAGGTGGGCAAAGAAGGTGGCCTGCCGATGGCCGAGGCGTACAAGGTCGTGAAGTTGCGGCGCTGATTGCAAAATTCATCATCTGAGGGTGCTGGTTGGTCGAGCGCGTACACCACTATCTCGATGAGTATTGGCGTGACCCGCCGAGGAGGAGCGCGGCATGGACGGGCAGTTGGTGCGCGAGAAGATCGCCCAGGCGAAGGCGATCCTGGAAGAACTGGACATCGACCTCTGGATGCTGATCGGGCGGGAGACGGCGGAGCGCCCCGATCCGAGCTTCCCGCTCGTGGTCGGCACGAGCGTCACCTGGACCTCGCTCTTCCTGATCAGTCGGGGCGGCGAGCAGCTGGCGATCGCCGGGACCGGCGACACGGCGAACATCGCGATGGGCGGCGCGTGGACGGAGACGGTCGGCTACGTGCAGAGCTTCCGCGAGCCGCTGCTGGCCGCGCTCGATCGCTTCACGCCGCGCCAGATCGCCCTCAACTACTCGACCGACAACGATTCCGCCGACGGTATCACGCACGGCCTCTTCCTGCTCTTGCAGGAGACGTTGGCGGGGACGCCCCATGCCGGGAAGTTCATCTCCGCCGAGCCGATCGTGACGCGGGTGCGCGGGCGGAAGTCGGCGACGGAGATCGACCGAATCCGCGAGGCGGTGCGCCAGACGGACATCATCTTCGACCGGCTGGCGACGGTGCTGCACGTCGGGATGACCGAGCGCGCGATCAGCGACTGGATGCACGCGCAGATCACCGAGGCCGATTTGCAGGGGACCGCCTGGGACTTCACCTATTGCCCCGGTATCACGGCGGGGCCGGAGTCGCCCTGGGGACACGTCGGGCCGACCGATATCGGCATCGCGCCGGGCCAGCTCTTGCAGATCGATTTCGGCGTGAAGTACCAGGGGTATTGCGCGGACTTGCAGCGCACCTTCTATCTGCTGCGTCCCGAGGAGACGGTGGCCCCGGCGGCGTGCCAGCGCATGTTCGGCGTCGTCGATGGCAGCATCCAGGAAGCGGCGGCGGCGCTGCGTCCGGGGATGCAGGGGCGCGAGATCGACGCGGTGGCGCGCGAGAACTTCGCGGAAAACGGCCTGACCTGGGATTTCTCGTTCGGGCATCAGGTGGGGCGCTACTGCCACGATGGCGGGGCGTCGCTCGCCCCGGCGTGGGAACGCTACGGACGCCGTCCGTTCGACCCGATCGAGGTGGGGCAGGTCTACGCGATGGAGATCGGCGCGCGGGTGCCGGGCTACGGCGTCGTCTCGCTCGAAGAGAACATCATCGTGACGGAGACCGGCGGCGAGTTCATCAGCGAGCCGCAGCGCGAGTTGCGGCTGGTGCGCCTGGGGTAGGGGACGGGGGACGATCATCGCAGAGACACAGAGACGCAGAGAACGAGGGGGAAAGAAGGGACGAAACAGGAGGCACAGAGGTACAGAGGACGAAGGGAGCAGGAGCGGAATGGCGGTAGAGAGGTGGTGGGGCGATAGGGGTGGGGGTGCGGTCGAGGGCATGTCGTCATTGTACGTTCCTTCTGACGACCGACGACCGACGACCGACGACTCCGCAAATAAGATGGGCGCACGTCAATTAAGACGTGCGCCCATCTTGTTTGCGATGCTATTGGAGTAGGAGCTCGAAGCGGAGTTCCTCGTCGCGCTTGCCGAAGACGCGCGAAAGGGTGCCCTCGGTCGCGTTCTCGATCGCATCGCCGAGCGGGCCACCGAAGATCGCGCCGATAACCACGCCAATCAGGCTGCCGACCGCCGCCCCTAACAGGAAGGGGAACAGGCGTACCTGCGGTTTCGTGCCGTTCATGCGCCCCCGATATGAATGCGGCGGGTAGCCGCTCCCCGGCGACGGCAAGGGCCGCCGCTACTGGATGACCAGGAGGGTCTGTGCCTCCGGCCACACCTCTTCCAGTCGATAGAACTGCCGTTCCGGTCGGCCAAAGATGTGGACGATCACATCGCTGTAGTCGAGCAGGATCCAGCCCGACTCGGCCACGCCCTCGATACGGCGTGGATCGATGCCGATCGTATCGGTTGCCTCCTGAATCTGACGGCTAAGCGCCCGCAACTGGCGCTCATTGTCGGCGGTGCAGATCACGAAGCAATCCGCGATGATCGTGAGGTGATGAATGTCGAGAACCACGACGTCCTCGGCCTTCGCTTCGGATGCCGCCTCGGCGAGGATCCGGGCGAGTGTTGTCGGTTCGATGGCTGGTCAACCTCCTCGGAACGCCGTTGGGCGTCCCTGTCCGCTACGAGTATAACGGATTCATAGTGTACGTACAATGGTACGGGACGGATTTAGCGGACGCATGGCAGCAGACAAGGTGCCCTACCTGGGCCGATATACCAAAAGAGCTGACCCGGCGTCGGTGAACGCGGGCGGTAGCGGTGGGCCTGGAAGGATTTGAACCTTCGACCTTGAGATTATGAGTCCCTTGCTCTAACCCCTGAGCTACAGGCCCGCGTTAGCCAGTCTGGCAGTATATTGCCTTAAGTGTACACGGTGCGCCCGTACCCTCACAAGCGCGATGGCGCGCTACTCCTGTTCAGCGTGCCTGTACGCCCTGTTCGGTAGCTGCATCGTCGCATAGCTTCTCACTCGCGGAGGCGCGCGATACATGCAAGCCTGGCGATGGCCCGAGTGTCGATTCGGGCAGTGTCAGCGTCGTAGTCCCACCATGTGGAGAGAACACTATGCGCGACTGTCCAGGCACGCAGGCGCGCGCGCTCGATCCCCAACGCTGTCGCGAAGATTGTCAGGCGACGTTCGAGGAGCGGCAGTGGTTCGACAAGATCGGGCGACCAGTTCCGCATCCACGCGCCGACCTCGTACGCGGGTTCGCCGATGATGCCCTTCGGGTCGATCGCGAGCCAGGGTTGGCGCGAGGCGGCGAGGATATTGAAATAGTGGAGGTCGCCGTGCAGGACGACCGGCGCAGCCTCCGTGCGGAAGAGTTCAGCGGCGAGCGTTTCCCCCTCCTCCACCAGTTTTGCCGGGAAGGGTCCGGTGTCGCCTCCGAATGTCTCGCGCAGTTCGGGCAATTGGCTGAACCAGTCGGCAACGGTCTGGAACCGATGCTCTGCCGGGACCGGGTGCCAGATTTGACGCATCGTGCGGGCCGCGATGACCGTCGCTTCCTCATCGTCGGGCAGGGTGGAGAGCATGGTTCCCGGCAGAAGGCGTTCGAGGAGCAGCGCACCAAGCGTCCCGTCACTGTCGAGCAAGCGCACCGCTCCGTCGCCAACATAAAGCTTCAGCGCGTCGGTTTCTGACCACAACTCATAGCCCGGCACGCCGAGCTTTAGCACGACTGGGGTGCCATCGCGCAGGGTGGCGGGCGCGACGTAGTTAAAGGACAAGTTGGTGAAGTGTGGCGCGAGCGTCAGTCCCCACCGCTCGGTGCAGTCGGCGAGCAAGGTAGGGAGCCGCGTCAGCCAGTCGCGTCCCGCGTCCCCAAAGGTCGTGCCGATCTGCGCGGTGAATTTTTCGGGCAAATCGCTCATGGTGTTCCCTCGCTCGTGTTGTCGGCGGCCCGCTCGCTGTGTTAGCTGAGCCTATGCCGGGCTTGCCGCTCACTCGTGCCGCCTGCGGGCCTCCTCCTTCGCGCGCAGGAGTTCGCCGAGTGTACCCGCCCGCCCGCCGGGCTGTGGTGGGGCTGCTGGCGCACGAGGGGCCGAGGGCGGGGCTCCCACTGCTGGGTGTGGCTGCGGCGCAGGCGGTGGCGACCACGCTGCCGGTGTCGCCGGTGGCGTGGCCGGGTGCGGCGGCGCTACGGGTGGCGGTTGCGCGGCGGCGCGCGGCGGCGTAGTGAGTGACGCGACTGGTAGCGGCACTGTCATCCCCTCGCGGTCCCAGCGCTCTTGCTGCTGCTGGCGCGCGGCCAATAGCCCGCCGAGGGTGGCGTTGCTCGCGCCACGCTCCGGGGTGAGGACCGGCGCGTGACGACGGCGGAAGGCCGCGCCCGCCCGCGCGAAGGCGCGCGCCACATCGCCCCGCCCGAACAGGAGGCGTCGCATCGCGATGTCGAACGGCAGCAGGAGGATCGCGAAGATCAGGAAGGCGGGCCAGATCGCGCGCGCCTGCTGGGCCTGGGGCAGCGTGTGGGCGAAGGCTCCGGCGGCATCCGTCAACTCGGTGCCGCCGGTCAGTTCGCGCGCGCGGGCGAGGACCGCCGTGCGGTCGGTGCGCGGCAGGGCATACTCCGGCGAGTAGGGGACGCTCAGCCCGCCACTCGTCGCCGCCTGCGGGGTGCCATCGCCGTCGCGCGCGACGATCGCCAGCAGGTGCGATCCTTCGGCGAGGGTGCCGAGGTCCGTCTGATAGCGACCGGGCGCGATCTGGCGCAGGGTCACATCCTTGCGCTCACCCCCCGGCCCGACGATCGTGCCGACGACGGTGAGGCCATTGCGGAATGTCCCGGACGAGTCGCGCGCATCGACGCTGACCGTCGTGCGCCCGCCGCTCGTCTGCGTGTTCAGTTGCAGATCCTGTGGCGTGGCGCTGATCGTCCAGCCGACTGTGCGCGACCAGAAGCGCGCGAAGTCCGACCAGGGGAGCCAATCGACGGCCCACTGGCCCTTGGCGTCGCTCGTCCAGGCGACCGCGCGCCCGAGACCATACTGCCACTGCGCCAGCAGCGGATCGCCCTCCGGGGCGACGAGGTCGGTCTGCGCGGTCGGCTTGGCGGTTGTGCCGACGTAACCGCGCAGATTCGGGACGCCGTTCAAGCCCTCCATGATCGGTGTCGTCGCGCCGAGGCGTGGGCCGATGTCCCCCTCCACGAAGTAGGAACGCAACGCGAGCCGCGTCTCCTTGAGGAAGATGTCCGGCAGTTGCGTCGCGTCGGCGGCGTAGTAGTAGCGCCCCTTGCCGTCGGCGGCGAGTTGCGGCAGATAGTTCGCCACCCCCTGCCCGACGCCGATCACCGAGAGGGTGATCCCGGTGTCGTTCATCTGTTGCACCAGATCGGCGAAGTTGTTGCCCGATTGCCCGTCGGTGACGAGGATGATGTGCCGCACCTTGGCGGTACTGGCGAGTTGCTGATTCAGCGCCTCCAGTAGCCCGGCGCGGATCTCGGTGCCGCCGCCCGGCTGGAGACCCCCGATCCGGGCGGCGATGTCGGGCTGGTCGCGCAATGCTTTACGCGGCGCGACGACGGTGGCGCTCCCGTCGAAGGCGACGATGCCGACCTCGTCCTGCGGCTGGAGGAGTTTCACCGCCCGGAACGCCGCCTCCTTGGCGAGGTCCATCTTGGTGACACCGCCCGTCCCGCCGGAGCCGGACTCCGCCATGCTGCCCGACTTATCGAGCGCGAAGACGAGGCTGACCGGGGGGTTGACGACGCCGTTGCGAAGATCCATCCGCACCGGCAGGAGCTCTTCGAGCGGTGTCCCGGCATAGCCGCCGGGGCCGTAGGCGCGCTCGCCACCGACGGCGATCAGCCCGCGCCCGAGATCGCGCACGTAGCTCTGGAGAAGCGCCGACCGCGCGCCGAGCGCCTCCGCCGGGACATCGACCAGCACGATCGCGTCGTAGACGACCAACTCCGCGAGGTTGATCGGGGCGCGGTTGGCGGCGAGGGTATCGACCATGTAGCCGCTCGCGCGCAGGGCCGCGCCGAGGTTCGCGCCCTCGTCGGGCTCCCCCTCCAACAGCAGGATCCGCGCCCGCCCCTTCACGTCGGTGAACGCGGAGGCGGTGTTGTTCTGGTAGAAGGTATCGGCGGTCGTTTGTACCTCCGCGCGGAAGCGATGGAAGCCCGCGCCCGGCTGCGCGACGGTGAAGGTGAAGGGATTGTTGCCCGCCTTGAGGGTCACGTCCTGCTCGGTCAGCAGATTCCCATCGGCGAAGAGGCGGACCTTCGCCGCGCCGCCGCGCGTGCTCTGGATCGTCACGCCCACATCGACCGCCTCGCCCTCGCGGGCGCGGGCCGGGGCGCGGACCTCGCTGACCAGCGTCTCGTCGCCGCTCGCGACGCCGAGGGTGCGGGTGGAGATCTCCACGCCGGACGAGGCGGCGACGTTGGCGGCGGCGACGAGATCGCCCTTCGTCTCCTGCCCATCGGAGATCAGGACGAGGCGGCGGGCATAGCCTTCCGGGAAGAGGGCCAGGCCGAGGCGCACCGCCCCGGCGAGGTCGGTCTGCCCGGTCTGTGGCCGCGAGAGGAGCGGGCCGAGGTCGGGGTCGGTGCTGACGGCGCGCTCCACCAGGGCGTTGTCGCCGAAGACGATGATCCCGGCCTCGTCGTCGCGCGGCATCGTGGCGAGCGCCGCCTTGATGTAGTCGCGCGCGGCCCCTTCGGCGTTCGCCCCGACGCTATCCGAGGCATCGACCAGGAAGATCGTCGCCAGCCGGTCCGAGGCGCGCACGATCGACGGCCCGGAGAGGGCCAGGAGCGCCGACAACACCAGCACCCCGCGCAGCGCCGCCGCCGCGCCGCGCCGGGCGCGCGCGCCGCGCTCGACCCCGTGCATGGCGATCAGCGCCAGGACAGGGATAGCGAGGAGCCCGAGGAGGGCCAGCGGATAGTCGAAGCGCAGGCTCATGCGGCCCCCTTGCGTAGTCGGTCCCGACGCGGGCGGTCGCGCCACGCCGCGCGGACGACGCTGCCGAGCGAGCGCCCGCCGCGATAGTAGATCCACCACTCGACCGTCAGGATCAGCAGCGCCGCGATCAACAGCGGTCGCCAGAACTCGCGTGGCGAGCGCGCATCGGTGGTCGGGCCAGCGTTCGCCGCCGTGCCGGTGAACGCCGGCGTCTGCGGCGCGAGCGCCGACTCCTCGGGGCTCAGCAGATTGACGGTCAGCACCCCGCGCCGGATCTCGCGGTCGCCCGCGAACTCGCGCACCATGTACGGCCCCGGCGCGTCGGTATTGCCGAAGAGGATAATCCCGCGCGTGGGGGCCAGCCGCCGCTCGCGCCCGCTCGGGTCGGTGATCGCGACGCTGTCCACGCCCGCGCGCGGCGCGAATGAGACGACCTCGCCGGGGCGGACGCTCGGCGGCAGGCCGCTCCCGGCGGACGGCGCGAGCCAGGCGACGAGATTGGCGAGCAGGACCGGATAGGCGAGGGTGAGTGGCAGGTCGGAGCGCCCGAGCGCGAAGGTGAGGATCGCGATCCGCTGCCCGTTCGTCTCCCCCGCGAGGAGTAACGGCTGCCCGTTCGATTCGACCAGCCCCCGCGCCCATTCGGGGCGCGTCACGGCGCGCGCCTCGGCGATCTGCACGCGGCTCACGTCCACACCGCGCAGGATCGGATCGTCGCGCAGCTGGCCGGTCACGGCGGGGCGATCGAGCGTGCCGGTCACGGGGACGATGCCGTTGTCCGGTGGCGGGTTGATCAGCAGGATCGGCCCGCGCAACCCCGCCGGTGGCGCGACCCCATTGAAGGCGTAGAGATCGTAGTCGCCGCCGCTCGTCGGCACACCCGCGTTCCCCTGCGCCTGTTCCACGGTCAGGTTCGGTTGGAGGGCGAGGCCGCGCGCCAGAAAAGTGTTCGGTGCGGCGACCGTCAGCAGGATGCGCCCCTGCTCCCCGCCCGGGCGGACCCAGACGGTGTTGTCGAGTGTGAGGTCGTCCTGGCTATCGATCTGCGCGCGCAGCAGGCCGACCGCGTTCGGCAGGGCGATCGTCGTCCCGGCCTCGCCGCCCGCCGCGATCGTCAGCGCGCGTGCTTCGAGGAGGGTGTCGCCATCGAAGATCGAGAGGAGCGTCTTGCGCGCGATCGGCCCGAAGTTCTGCGTGCGGATGAAGAGTTCGCTGCCGCTCGCCGTGCGGCGGGTCGCGGCGGCGGTGATGCCGAGGTTGTCGCCGCGCTCCCCGACGCGGATGAAGCGGATCGGCGCGCGGAAGTCGCCGGTATCGGGCACGGTGAACGCGCCGTCGCTGATGACCGCCACGGTGGTGTCCGGCAGGCGCGCGGCGATCGGGGCGGCGAGGGCCAGCGCCTCGGTCAGGTCGGTCGTCCCGGCGCGCGCGCGGAGCCGCCCTGTCCCCTCGCGCAGCGCCCCGCGATCGGCGGTGGCCGTTTGGATCACCTCCGCGCCGGTCCCCGCCGCGATGATCGTCATCTGCCCGTTCGAGGGCAGCTCGTCGATCAGGCGGCGCACCTCCTCCCTGGCGCGGTCGAGGCGGGTGGGGGTGACATCGGTCGCGTTCATCGAGCCGGAGACATCGATGATCGCCACGATGTTCGCGCCGAGCGGGGTGGCCCCGAGCCAGAAGGGGCGGATCAGCGCGACGACCAGCGCGAGGAGCGCCAGCAGTTGCAGCAGCAGGAGCAGGTTCGCCCGGAGCCGCTGCCAGGGGGTGTTCGCGCGCACATCGCGCACCGCCTGCTCCCACAACAGGGTGCTGGATACCGCCTGCGGACGCCGCCGCATCCGCAGCATGTAGAGCGCGACGATCGGGATCGCCAGCGCCAGCAGCCCCAGGCCGAGGGGGGCTAGTGCGCCCATGACGCGAGTGGGCGGAGTGGGCCAGTGGGCCAGTGGGCCAGTGGGTTGTGGGGCGAGTACACGGGCATAGCACTCCTGTGCATGTGTAGGGTTCTCATGGTGGTCAGCAGCTTCGCGCTTAACATCGCCGCTCGTCTTTCTTCGTCACCGGTCCACTGGCCCACTCCGCCCACTCGCCCACTCGCCCACTACGTGGTGATCCCCCCGCGTCGCAGGGCGTTAAGGATCACGTCCTCGAACGGGGTGGCGGTGTTAATCGGCAGGTAGGGCCAGCCGCGCCCGGCGTAGAAGGACGCGAGATCGCGCTGCCAGTCGGCGAGCCCCCGCCGGTAGCGTCCCAGCGCCGCGTCGTCCACGGTCAGGTCGCGCGTCGCGCCGGTCTCGCTATCGATCAATTGCAACTCCCCGGCGAGCGCCGGGTCGCGCTCGTCCGGCGCGAGGATGTGGATCACGTTCGGCTCGTAGCCGTGCGCGGCCAGCGCCGTCAGCCCCGCCTTGCCACTCCCGGCGACCAGCAGATCGGAAAAGAGGAAGATCGGCCCCGGTTGCCGCGCCCGCCCGGCGTACGCGGTGAGTGCGGCGTCGAGATCGCCCGCACCGGCGATCGCCCCCGCGTTGCCCAGGAAATCGAGCAGCCGGAAGAAGGCGCGCGTGCCGCGTTGCCCCGCCAGTTGCCCCGCGACCCCGCCGCCGAGGGTCGCCAGCGACACCCGGTCGAGCCCGGCCAGCGCGATGTAGCCGAGCGCGGCGGCGGCGCGGCGTGCCCAGGTCAGCTTGTGCGCCGCGCCATCCCCCCAGTCCATCGAGGGGCTGCAATCGAGCAGGAGGTGGACGGTGCGATCCTCCTCCTCCACGAAGAGTTTGATGAAGACGCGCTCGGTGCGGGCGTAGACATTCCAGTCCACGCGGCGCAGATCGTCGCCGTGGCTGTAGAGGCGGAAGTCGGCGAACTCCACCGATTGCCCGCGCTTGGTGCTGCGCCGCTCGCCGCGCAGCGTCCCCGCGCGCAGCTTGCGGGCGACCAGATCGAGGCGCTCCAGCTTGCGGAGGAACGCCTCATCGAAGGCATCGTCGCGCGGGCGGGCGGCGATCATCGGCTCCTCGCCTTTCCTGGCTGCCCATCGCGCGGCCTCATGGCTGCCCGTTCTGCTGCGGTTGCGGCGCGTTCGGGTCGATGGTGGAGAAGTATTGGCGGATGTATTCGCGCAGTTCGGGCGGGATGTTCGGATCGTCGATCCCCTGCAACGCCTGATCGCGATACCGCTGGTAGACCTGATCGTAGGGCACCCCGGACGGCGTGTTCACGCCGGACCCCTGTGTGGTGCCGGTGGGGGGCGAGTCGCCACCGCCGGTGCCGGGGATCGTCTGCGGCTGACCGGGCGTGTTGCTCGGGGTGGTCGGGGCATAGACCGGATCGTAGGGCTGCGTACCACCCGGCCCGGAGCCGGTGCCACCGCCCGGATTCTGGCCTTGCTGCCCCTGTCCCTGGCCGTTGCCCTGCTGACCTTGGCCTTGGCCTTGCCCTTGTTGGCCTTGCCCCTGTTGCCCTTGCGCCGGTTGTCCGCCCTGCTGGCCCTGCTGCCCCTGCACCACGACCGGCGTGGCGTTCGGCGGCGGCGAGCCTTGCACGATCGGCGTCTCGTTCGGCGAGAACCGTACGGGGGTGCCATTGGCGTTGACCGGCGTGCCGCTGTCGTTGATCGTCACCGGGCTGCCCGAGATGGCGATCGGTGTGCCGCTGACGGCGACCGGCGAGCCCGAGGAGGCGAGTGGCGTCCCGCCCCCCGTGCTGGGTGTCCCTTGCGCCGCCTGCGGGGTGGCGTTGGCGGTCGTCGGGGGGACACCGTTGGCGACATCGCGCTTGATCGCATTGATGTCGCCGAGGACGCCGCTGACCGCGCCCTGCGTCGCGATCGCCTGTCCGGTCTGGGCGAGTTGGTCTGCCGCACTGTTCAACGCCGCCTGTGCGCCCGCCACATCGCCGCTGGCGAGCTTGTCCGCCGCATCCTGGAGTTGGCTGGCGAGTTGCGGGTTCGTCGCGGCCTGCGAGGCGGCGGCTTCGCGCAGCTTCCGGGCGATCGCCTCCTGGCTCGCCGGATCGAGGTTCGGCAGGTTGGTCGCGACATCCTTCAGCGCCGCGCTCGCCCCGGCGTAGTCGCCCGCCGCCAGCCGTTCACCGACCGGTGCGGTCGCGCCGAAGGTACCGAATTCCTGCGCGAGTTGGGGGATCGCCGCGTCGTGCTGGGCCGCGTTCGGGTCTTGCAGCGGGCGTAACTGTGCCTCCGTCTCCGCGATGCGCGCCACCGCGCCCGCCGGATCGGCGGTGCCGTCGGCGAGATCGCGCTGGAGTTGCGCCAGTTGCTGCTCGATCGCCTGCTTCGTCGCCGGATCGAGGTCGCCCCGCGCCGCAACCCCATTCTGTACCTGAGCGACCTGCTGCGCCGTCTGGCCGATCAACCGGGCATTGGCCTGCTGGCGGCGCAACGCCTCCTCCTGCGCGTTCGGCAGGGTCAGCAGGGCGAGCAGCGCGAGCGCGCCGAGTCCGAGCGCGAAGATCTGCTCGCGGCGCAGTCGCGGCCAGGGGGAGGTGGCCCCTCGTCGCCCCGTTACCAGCGCCGCCGTCTCCCGCAGCTGGGCCTCCGCGAGGGTGCTGTGCGCCGCGCCGCTCGCCAGTTCGAGCGCGGTGACGATCCGCTCGCGCAGGCCGAAGTCGGCATCGGCGCGCGCGGCGACGGCGGCACGCGACAGCGGGCGGAGCGCCCCGACGAGCGCCCCGAGCACGATCCCGAGCGCGAGCGCCCCGAGACTCCATTCGAGCGTCTGGGCCGTGAAGAAGAGGGGGCGCACCCGCGCGAGGACACCGAGCACCACGCCGAGCGCCAGCCCCACCGCCAGCCCGTAGGCGGCACCGATGCAGGCGGCGCGCAGGCGCAGTCGCCGGGCGGTATGGCGCAGCAGGGCGGCGATCGAGGGGGGGAGGATCGGCGCTGCCGTCTGGGCGGTCATCTGCTCTTCCTCCTTTCTCTTCCGTCGGTATCACGGTGTGCTGTCGCGTTTGCGCTCGTTGCTTCGTGGGCCGTCGCCGCCGATCTACGCCTGCGGCGGCCTATTGGTAGCAACGGTCAGAATGGCGTGAAAGTTTCTCGGCTGGTCATCATGGGCAACTATAGCAAGTCGCGCGCACCGTTTGCAGAACCATGCCCGTTGTCGGGCAGTATTCACGCTATGTTGCGGCGATACGGAACATCGGCGGCATCCGCTGCGTATAATGGGGTGGCGATACTGACATCTGCTGCACGATAACGGCGGAAGCGACAGGATGCATATGGTCTCGCAGACACGCGCTCGATCGTTCCCCAACGGCGATAGGGCCAGACGTATGCCCGGTCGCGTGCCCGGTCGCGCGTGCGTCGTGCTCGCGCTCTTCGCGGTGTTGACGCTGCTGCTCGGCGCACTACCGGCCCCGGCAGCCGCCGCGCCGAATGTCCGCATCGCGGCCACCGCGAACTTCGGCGGCAACTATCAGGCGGATCGGTGGGTGCCGATCGCGATCACCCTCGCCAATGACGGCCCCGATGTGACCGGCACGGTCGTGGTGGAGGGGTCGAACACGGCTGAGCGCTATTCGCAGCGGGTGGCGCTGCCGAACCGCTCGCAGAAGGTCGTCACCCTCTACGCCCAGGTTCCCACGCGCGTCAGCACCGTCACCGCGCATTTCGAGGCGGGCAATGACCGCGTGGACGCGCCGCAGATCACGTTGCTCCCCGCGCGGCAGGGGCAGAGCCTGGTCGGCGTGATCGCGGACGATGCTACCGCCGGTGCGGAGTACACGCGGGCGATTGTCGCCGCCTACGGGACGGGTGCCGTCGAGGCGATCGTCTTCCCGCCCGATCAGCTCCCGGCCAACACCTTCGGGCTCGACTCGTTCGGCGCGATCGTCGTCGGCGATGCCGCGACGGGGCGTTGGAGCGCCGAGCAGCGGGCGGCGCTGGCGAGTTGGGTGGCGCGTGGCGGCACGCTCATCGTCAGTGGCGGGGCGAACTGGCGCAAGACGACGGAAGGGCTCGGCGAGCTATCACCCCTGCGCCCGAACAACAGCCAGACCGTCACCGGGCTCGGCGGCCTGGGCGGTGGCGACGGGCCGAGCGGGCCGTGGATCCTGGCGACCGGCGATCTGCTGGCCGGGGCGACCCGCGTGGCGGAGCAGGGTGGCGTGCCGCTGGTGGCGACCTGTGCCTGGGGGCATGGCACCGTGACCGCACTCGCCTTCGATCCGGGCACGAGCGCGTTCGGCGGATGGAGCGGCGCGAGCACCTTCTGGCGGCGGTTGGCGCTCGATAGTGCCTTGCCCGATTCCTTGCAAGAGCCCTTCAATAGTGGCAGCGTGAGTTCGGCCCTCAATGTTCTGCGCGACATCCCGAATCTGGGATTGCCGCCGACCTGGCTCCTCGGCCTCGTCCTCCTTCTCTTCATCGTGCTGATCGGCCCGGTCAACTATCTCGTCCTGCGCGCGTTCGACCGCCGTGAACTGGCCTGGCTCACGATCCCGCTCCTCACGCTGGTCTTCGCGGTGGCGATCTATGGCGTCGGTGCCGCCACCAAGGGTGGCTCGCTGATCGTCAGCAGCCTCTCCGTCGTGCGGGTCAGCCCCGGCGCGCGCAGCGCCGAGGTGCAGGCGATCTACGGCCTCTTCACGCCGTCGCGCGGCCTGCGCGACGTGGCGCTGCCCGATGGCGCGCTGCCGTCCGGCTTCTCGGAGAGCGGGCTCTACGATCCGCGCGATCTGGGCGACGCGGTCCGCTTCGCGCAGGGGAGCGCGCCAGGGGTGCAGCAAGGCTCGTTCGTGCAGTGGGCGCAGCGCTCGTTCGCGGCGCAGGGGAGCGTCGATCCGGCCCCGCTGGCGGTGCGCGCCGAGTTGCGCTGGAATGGCACGCGGCTGATCGGGACGATCACCAATACCTCGGCGCAGACGATCGAGGATGGCGTGCTCGTCTACAACAACGCCTACCAGCGCTTCGGGACGCTCGCTCCCGGCGCGAGCGCGACGGTCGATTGGGCGACGACCGCGAGTTCTGGGGCGGGTACGACCTACGGACGCGGGCTCGGCGCGGCGCTCTATCCGAACGCGCCAAACGTCGGGGGTGGTTCCAGCAGCAGGCAGTCGGGTAAGGGGAGTGTGGAGGCGCACCGGGCGGCGACGCTCGATCTGCTGAGCGGCACGGTGGTCGACTATCGCGGGAATTACTACAGCACGGCCCCCACGCGCACCCCGACCCCGACCCGGACGCCCTCGCCAACGCCCACCACGCGCTCCGGTGCGACACCCGGCACGGTACCGGGCAGAACGCCTGTCGTGGCCCCTACCGCGTCGGGTACGCCGACCTCCGGTGGCGGCACCGGCGCGACCCCGACAAGCCCGCAGACGATTCAGGTGCTCTTCTGGCGGACCGATGCGCCGCTCGATCTGCGGATCGACGCCGGGGAGCGCTATGCCACCACGCTGATCATCCAGGAAGCGGTGCCGGGGGCGACGACGCAATACGTGCCCGCGCCAGCGGCGCAGAGGAAGGAGGGCTGATGGCCCCGGTGGTAGAAGCGCGCGGGCTGACCAAGGGCTATGGCCCCTTCCTGGCGCTCGACGATCTCAATCTGTCGATCGAGCCGGGGGTCGTCTTCGGCTTCATCGGCCCGAACGGGGCCGGCAAGACGACCGCGATGCGGATCCTGGCGACGCTGCTCCAACCCTCGTCGGGCGAGGCATGGGTGGGGGGCTACTCGGTGACGCGCCAGCCGAAGCAGGTGCGGCAGATCCTGGGCTACATGCCGGATAACTTCGGCGTCTACGACAACATGAAGGTCTGGGAATACCTCGACTTCTTCGCCGCCGCCTACGGCCTCCCGCGCGGTCGGCGGCTCGGCCTGATCGGCGATCTGCTGGCGCTGGTGGACCTCAGCGAGAAGCGCGATGGCTACGTGGACGCCCTCTCGCGCGGGATGAAGCAGCGCCTCTGCCTGGCGCGCACCCTCGTCCACGATCCGCAACTGCTGATCCTCGATGAACCGGCGTCCGGGCTCGACCCGCGCGCGCGCGTGGAACTGCGCGCCCTGCTGCGCCAGCTCGGCGCGCTCGGTAAGACGGTGATCGTCTCCTCGCACATCCTGACCGAGATGGCCGACATCTGCGACCACGTCGGGATCATCGAGCGCGGGCGACTCCTCGCCGCCGGGCCGATCGCCGACCTGCTGCGGCAGGTGCAGACGAGTCGGACGGTGCTGGTGCGCCTCCTCGCTGACGAGCGCCTCACCGACGACGAGATCGCGGCGCGCGCGCGCACGGTCCCCGGTGTGCTCGGGGTCGCGGTCGAGCCGCTCGCCGGGACCGATGTCGGCATGGGCGAGTCGCGGGCGCGCGCGCTGGCGAACGTCCTGCCGCAGGATGCCGCGCCGGGCGCGCTCCCGCCGCACTTGCAGGTGGTCCCGCCCGGCGCGACCGGCTTCGCGGCCCCGCACGCGCGCCTGCTGCGGCTCGACTTCAACGGGGACGACTATCAGCTCTACCAGCTGCTCGGGGAGTTGCTGACGCGCGGCCTACCGGTCTACGGCTTCGCCGAGCAGGTCGGCGACCTGGAGGATGCGTTCATGCGGATCACGCGCGGGATGGTCGCTTGAGCGCCCCACGCCCGCGCCGCATGATGAGGAGGTATTCGTGACCGTTGCGACCGCCGAGCCGCCGAGCGCGCCGGGTCCGGGATCGCCCGCCGACGAGCCCTCGCCCGGCATGATCCGGGTACAGGGGATGTTCGCGAAAGAGTTGCGCGGGCGGATGCGCGGCCCGCGCGCCTTCATCGTCCTGTCGCTTTATCTGTTGTTCCTGGTCGGCTTCACGCTGCTGATCTACTTCGTCACGAAGTTGGCCGTCTCCTCGAACCCGACGGAGCCGGTCGGCAAGCCGGTCTTCCTGGGGTTGGTCGCGTTCCAATTGGGGTTGGTCTGCTTCCTCGCGCCATCGTTCACCGCCGGGGCGATCTCCGGTGAGCGCGAGCGTCAGACGTACGAGCTGCTGATGACGACGCCATTGCCGCTGATACTGATCCTCGCGGCCAAGCTCTTCGCGGCGCTCGCCTACGTCTTCCTGCTGATCTTCGCGGCGCTGCCGCTGCTGGCGATCAGCCTGTTCCTGGGCGGGGTCGCGCCGGAAGAGGTGCTGATCGCCTTCCTGCTCCTCTGCACCTCCGCTGTCCTCTTCGGCACGATCGGCCTCTGCTTCTCCGCCTGGGTGCGCTCCACGATCGGCGCGGCGACCCTCGCCTACGGCGCGATGCTCGTCCCGGTGGTGGCATTGCCGATCGTCGCCGCCACGGTCGCCACCTCGATCGGGGTGATTCTTAGCGGCAATAGTAGCCCCTCCCCGACGGTCGCCGGGCTCCTCTATTACGTGGGCGGGATCATCCTTTCGGTCAATCCGTTCATCGCCGGGGCGTTGACCGAGGTGATCATCACCCAGAACAAGTCGCTCTTCTTCTTCACCATCAACGCCCCGTTCGGGGTGGGGAGCGGCACGGTGCTCGCGGTGGGTCCGTGGCTGATCTACATCGTCCTCTCGCTGTTGGCGACGATCCTCTTCTTCCTCCTCGCCGTCTACCTCGCCCGCCCGACACGCGGCGGCGGGAAGCGGTGCGGCAAGGCACCGCAAGGAGCCTGAGCGCCGCAAACGAATACCGATCGCGCTCGCCGCGATCCGCTATAGTGTGCCCCACGACGATCTGCGCGCGGCTGCGCGCGGCGCTTCATGGGGCAATGTGACCGCGCGATCCGCAACCGCACTACAGGTACAACTGCGCTCGACGCCGCTCGCCGCGCTCAGTCGCGGGGTCGAGGCGTGCGCTGGCGCGTTGGCGCAGCCTGTCGTCGCGGGCGTCGTGTCGCTGGTCGTCTATCTGGCGCGCGCCGCTGCGGGGACAGGGCTGGCGCGGTCGTCGGAGTCGTACTTCAACTTCCTGGCCGATGCGTTCCTGCACGGGCAGATCGCGCTGCGGATCGTGCCGCCCGGCACCCTCGATCTGGTCTATTACGGGGATCGCATCTACATCTACTGGCCGCCCTTCCCGGCGCTGCTGATCGCGCCGCTCGTGGCACTCGTCGGGGTGGGGCTCAGCGACCGCCTCTACACCGCCATCTTCGCCGCGCTGACGATCGGGCTGCTGGCGGCGCTACTGGCGCTCCTCGACCGGCGCGGCATCGCACCGCTGAGCGCGGCGCGGCGTGGCGCGCTCGTGGCGACCGGCGGCTTCGGCTCGATGCTGCTGATCCTCGCCCCGGCGGGGAACGTCTGGGCGACGACGCAGATCGTCGGGTGGGGCTGCGTCCTCTGCGCCGCGCTGGCCGCGCTCGGCGTGGGCGGTGGGCCGGGATATCTGCTGACCGGCCTCGCGCTCGCCTGCGCCCTCGCGACTCGCAATGCGCTGGTGCTGAACGGCATCTGGCTCGCCTATTACCTGCTCGGGCGCGATTGGCGGCTGCCGCGCGCGCAACTCCTGCGCCGGGCGGCGCTCGGCCTCGCGCCGATCGTCGCGACGGTGGCGCTGCTGGCGTGGTACAACGTCGCGCGCTTCGGCGATCCGCTGCAACTCGGTATCCCCTGGCACAATATGCACCCCTCGTTCCGCGCCGACTACGAGCGTTACGGCCTCTTCAACCTCCACTATCTGCCGACGAACCTCTACTACCAGTTCATCGCCTACGCGCTCTTCACGCCCGATCGTTGGCAGGGGAGCGGGCTCTTCTGGATGTCGCCGCTCCTGCTCGGTGCGCCGTGGGCGCTCTGGTCGGGGCGGCGCAATCCGCTCGTCTGGGCGCTGGTCGTGACCTGCGCGCTCCTCTACGTACCGATCGGGGTGCTGATGGGGACCGGCTACTTCCAGTTCGGCCCCCGCTACCTGATCGATCTGCTGGTGCCGCTCGTCGCCCTGGCCGCGATCGGCATCCGCCGCTGGCCGCCACTCGTGGTCGGCCTCGCCACGGCGATCGGGATCGGCACCTACGTCGCGGGTTCGATCCTCTGGTGGGTGACGTTGGGGGTGTAGCGGGGCGAGGGGACTCGCCATCAGGCGAGTCCCCTCCGCCGCGCGTGAGGCTATGATCCTGGGATCGGGATGTATCCTCGGTGTTGCTGCCGATTAGCGCACCATTTCGAGGCGGTCAGCCTGCTCGCGCACTCGCGCCTCGTGTGCCAGGAGCCGCGTCTTCAAGTGCATCCCGCCACCGAAGCCTGTCAGCGAACCGTTCGCGCCGAGCACGCGGTGGCAGGGCACGACGAGTGGCAGGCGATTCGTCGCATTGGCCCGGCCAACCGCGCGCGCCGCCCCGGGCTGGTTGAGCCGCGCGGCGATCTGGCCGTACGTCCGCGTCTCGCCGAACGGGATGCGCGTCAATTCCTGCCAGACGGCGTTCTGCCAGTCCGATCCGCCGAAGATCAGGGGGATGTCGAACGCCTGGCGTGTGCCCGCGCAGTAGGCCGCGATCTCCTCCCGTGCGCGCGCGGTGCGCGCCGGATCGCGCGCGACGGTGTAGCCCTCATGCGCGAGTTCCTCTTCCAGGGTGCGCGCATACTCCCCATCGAGGAACTTGAGCCAGAGCAGGGCACCATCGGCGTTCACCGCGAAGGCGAGCGGCCCTGGCGACGCCATGATCGTGTCCAGATAGGCGAGCTTATCCTGAACCGGATCGATCTGCTCCAGTCCGTGATCGGCGTAGAAAGCATCGGGTTTGCAGAGCTTACAGGCGCGCAAGCCGGCGGCGCGGGCCTCCGCGATCGTGGCGTAGAAGGTCACATTCTCCGGCTTCGGTTTGCGCGGCGGGCGACACGAGGGCAAGCAATAAATCTTCGTGGTCCGCACCCCCACAATGAACCGCCCATTCGCGGTCGCGTCCGATGCCAACATGTGCTCGACCATCGTTTCCGTGCTGAGTTCCACGATTCCCTCATCCTGTTCATGCTCGTCCGATCGTCGGTTTAGTATGGCAGCGGACGCACGCATGTTCTACCGGATTCGTCCGGCGCGATTCGCTGTGAGCGTTTTCGCGGCGCGGGTTCGCCGATACGAGGCGAGGAGAGGGGTGCGGCGAAGCGCCGACAGCGGTGATCCGTGTGCTGGATGGTGAGGAACCGTGCGTTGTGGCTTGGGGCGCTCAGGCCGCCGTGCCGTGCCGTTGCCAGAAGTGGAAGGTGGCGAGGCTGCGGTACGGACTGAAGCGTGCCATCAGCAGCAGGGTTTCCCCCTTGGTGGGCCGCGCGTCGAGCGCGAAGAAGCGCTGAAGGCCCGCAGTCAGCCCGGAGTCGCCCACCGGGACACAGTCGAGGAAACCATAGTGGCGCATCAGGAGGTAATGCGCCGACCAGGGGCCGATGCCGCGCGTGGCGAGCAGCACCCGTTCGATCTGCGTGGCGGACTTGTCGGCGAGCGCCGTCAGCGGTAGCTGTCTGGCGACGACCGCGCGGGCGCATCCGAGGAGGTAATCGGCTTTGGCCCGCGAGAAGTCGAGCGCGATCAATGCGGGGCGGGGTGTGGAGTCCGTCATAGACCGCGTCGCCGATCCGCTCGATCAGGCGGCGGCGCAGGGCGTAGGCGAAGGCGAGGGTGATCTGCTGCCCGGTGATCGCCCACACGAGCGCGTCGAAGGGGTCCGCGATCAACGGCACGCGCAGCCCCTGTTGCCCGACGAGGAGGGGGGCGAGGTCCGCCACGTCGGCGATTTGCGCCTCGAAGCGCGCCGGATCGTTCGTCAGTCCGAGTATGCGGAGGAGGAGGCCATGCACCTGTGCCCGTCCGGCTGTGTCGAGCGCGCACGCCCCGGCGATCCGGCAGTGGGCCACGCCGGGCGCGAAGCTGACCGTAACCGGAACGGCGGCGCACCGCGATACCTTATCGTCCACGCGGAGCACGGTGGTGTAGACCTGCCCTGCGACGCGCTCGGTCACGCTCTGGCGATCCCGACCGAGGTAGCGCACGATGCGGTCGGTGGGATAATTCTGCGGCAAGGTCAGCGTGAACGCGGACTGCTCGCGCAGGCGGCGGTAGTCGAGCGGGGTCAGCGCGGCGTACCTGCGGAAGTTATCGTTGAAGGTGGAGAGGCTCTCGAAGCCGACCGCGAACGCGATCTCCGCGACCTGGCTCGATCCCGCCAGCAGCGCCGCTTGTGCCGCCGCCACCCGCGCGCGGTTCAGCAGCGTGGCTGGGGTGGTGTGGTAATGGGCGCGGACGAGTTCGTGGAGCTTGCTCGCGCCCACCCCGATCGCGGTCGCCAACGCCCCGGTGCTGCGATATGCGCCCGGATCGCGCGCGACCCGCGCGACCAACCCCTCGATCAGGGCCTCCTCGGCGTGATGTCCGTTGTAGAAGTCCTCCGGTTTGCAGAGTTTGCAGGCCCGGAAACCGGCCCGACGCGCCTCTGCGGGCGTCTCGTAGAAGATGACATTCTCAGGCTTCGGCTTGCGCGACGGTCGGCACGACGGCAGGCAGTAGATGCCGGTCGTCCGCACCGCGACGACGAATACCCCATCCGCCGTCGGATCGGAACCAAGCATCCGCGCGAGCATTTCCTCTCTACTCAGCACCTCGCCCCCCTTCCCACACCACCTACCAAGCATAGCAAGTGTGCCAGGGGGCGACCACCGGATTGGTCCGCCGCTATTCGGCTCGTCGCCACGCCGTACTTCGTGCTTCTGCATCGGAGGGCGTGCGCTGGCGAGAAGCGATCGGCCCTCTCGGCTCGGTGGATTTCCCTTCCTGCCCGATCAATGGCGATACTCTGGTGTGTCGCGGCCCATCAGCGGGGAGCGCCGCAGGAGTTGCTTGGCCGTCCAGCCGTCGTCGCGCATCCCCGCCGCCAGATCTTTACAGGCACCCGCGATCAGATACGCCCACCACAGCGGCGTCAGCAGCGCCCATTCTTCCGGTGTGAGCGGCGATACCTCGTCGTAGCCGTGGATGACCGCATCGTAATGGCCGCGCCAGGACAGCGCGAAGTCGGCGATCCGGTGGTCGCGGTGGGCCAACTCGAAGTCGAGGATACCGGAGAGTCGCCCGTTCTGGAAGCGCAGATTCCACGACGTGAAGTCGCCGTGTACGATCATGTCGGGCAAATCATGTGGTCGCAGCTCGGCGATGCGCTCGCGGGCATGGGCGAGGTGCCAGCGCAGGAGGCGAACCTCGTCCGCACGGTCGTGTTCGTGCGCGGCCAGGATGCGGTCGAGCGCCGGGTCGGCGAGGATCGCTTCGCAGCGTCGCCAGGTGCCGCGCTGGCCCACATCGGTGAGCCGCGCCAGATCGGCGTGGAACCGGGCCAACAATCGCCCGCGCGCCCGCTGCTCGGCGTACGGGTCCGCAGTAGGAAAAGGTTCGCCAGGGAGATAGGGGAAAAGGCTCCAGGTCGATCCGGCGCTGACGACCGGCGCACCGATGGCGGGCGCAACCGGCCAGCCGAGCGCGGCGATCCGGGTCAGCAGGCGCAGTTCGTAGTCGGCGTCGTCGCGCGATCCGGCCCAGCGGCGCAGGATCAGGCGTTCGCCGCGCGCTTCGACGAGCCAGTGTTGGTTCAATCGCCCGCCTATCGGCGTGACGATGCGGACGCCGAATCGTGCGAGGAGCGTGTCGTCCGGCCCGCTGACCATCCTGCCCTCCACCAGCAGCCCCGACATTCGCCGCCGCACAACGAAAGCGCGACGGCCCTATCGCCGTCGCGCCCTGGTCAATCCTTGTACGGGTCGAAGACGTCCTCACCGGCCATCGCCACGCCGAGCGGGCGCAGTGTATGTAGGACGCGGATCGTCGCCGCATGGCGTGCCAGCACGTCGGGGAGGCGGCGATAGACGTGCGGGCTCTCGTCGAGCCCGCCCCCGCGCAACTCCACCCCTTCGCGCCGCAGCCAGTCGTGCATCATCTCCGGGCTGACCTCGCCCGGACGGATCTGCTGCTGCACGCGCCGCCCGTCGACCTTCGCCCAGCGGCGCTTCCCGGCGGCGCGCGTGCGGCTCATCACGCGGCCCGCGCCGTGGATGGTGCTGTGCAAGGTGGCCGTGGCCTCCTCGCCCGCGACGCCCTCCACGATCACGCTGATGTCGCCCATCGAGCCGCCGATGAAGCCGCGCTGACCGGGGAAGGCCGGGGTCGCGCCCTTGCGGACGACGATCACCCGCTCGCCGCCGTGTGTCTCCGCCCAGCCGAAATTATGATGGTTGTGGACCTCGTCGGTCGCGGTCGCACCGAGGATGCCGAGCACCTGGGCGACCACGAAATCGCGCCCGGCGTAGGCGTATTGCCCCGCGAGCTGCATCGCGGCGAAATAATCCCGGCCCAGTGTGCCGTCGAGCGGCAGGACGACGGCGGGCGCGTCCATCGACTCGCCCGGCGACTTCTCCTCCCAGCCGCGCCCGGCGGCGAGGTTGAGGAAGCCGGTACAGATGCGGTGGCCCAGCCCCCGGCTGCCGAAGTGGACCCCCACCCAGATCCAGCCCTCCTCGTCCTCCAACAGGTCCACATAGTGGTTTCCGCTACCGACCGTGCCGAGCTGCTCGCGCGCCTGCGCCTTCAGCTTGCCGAGCTGCGGCACATCGCGCCAGGTCGGCGAGTCGAAGAGCGGGTGCCCCGTGTTCTGGCCGCTCGTGCGCCCGATACCGAAGACGACCGCCCGCGCGATCTCGTCCATGAGCCGCCCGATGTCCGCGCGGATGTCGTCGGCGCGCACGCCAGTCTTGGCTGCCTTGTTCCCACAGGAAATATCGAAGCCTACAGCGTTCGGCGAGATCGCCTCGCGGTAGGCGATGACGCCGCCGATCGGCATCGCGTAGCCAAGGTGGCCGTCGGCCATCAGCGCCGCCCCGGCCACATGCTCGTCGGCGGCGCAGCGGCGGATCTGCGCGATCGTCTGCTCGTCGTGGTCTCCCCAGATCGGGATGTTGTCAACCTTCCAGATCGTCATGGTTTTTCCTCCAGTCGTTCTAATCGTGCTCGTATGCTATGGATCGGTGCTGGCGCGGCAATCGTCGCGCTCGTTCGTGCCATAGGCGTCCCTCGGTATTTAAACAGAAAGAGGCGGCGGTGGACTTGCCACCGCCGCCTCGTCGCGCACTTCAGGTGTGTGTGCGTCACTCGTCGTCAGGGCCGATGATCGCTTCCTTCATCCGTCCGAGGATACTCTTGCCGTGCTTATCGCCATCCTTCGCGCCGTGGGCGTCTTTCCCCTCGGTGGTGACGGCGGTGCGATCTTTCTCCTTGCGCCCGAACGAGGTGGCGAGCTGCTCGAAGAGGGCGCGCTGCTCGTTGCTGAGCTTCGTCGGCACCTGCACGCGCACCGTCACGATCTGATCGCCACGATCGCCGCCGCGCACATCCGGCGCACCGTGACCGCGCAGGCGGAAGGTCTGCCCGGTCTGCGCCCCGGCGGGGATCTTCAGCTTCGCCGGACCATCGACCGTCGGCACCTCGATCTCGTCGCCGAGCGCCGCCTGGGCCACGTCGAGCGGTTGCTCGGTATGAATCTGCTTCCCCTGCCGCGCGAAGCCCTTGCGCGGGCGCACGCGAACCCGCACGTAGAGGTGCCCCGGCGCACCGCCGCGCGCACCCGCCTCGCCCTGGCCGCTGAGGCGCATCGTCGCGTCGTCCTCGATCCCCGCCGGCACCGTCACCGTCAGGTTCGAGGTCTGGCGCACACGTCCCTCGCCGTTACAGGTATGGCAGGGGTCGGTGATGATGACCCCTTCGCCGTGGCAGCGCTCGCAGGGGGCGGCGGTCATGAATTGGCCGAGGATGGTGTTCTGCACCCGGCGCACCTGGCCGCTCCCGGCGCAGACGAGGCAGGTGGTCGGCTGCGACCCCGGCTCGCTGCGGTTGCCGTTGCAGGTCGGGCAGATCTGCATCCGGGTCACGTTCAGCTCGCGCTCCGCGCCGAAGATCGCCTCGTCGAAGTCGATCGCGATCTGCGTCTGGAGATCGGCACCGCGCGGCGGGCCGGACTGTCGCCCGCCGCCATTGCCGCCGAAGAAGCTCTCGAAGAGATCTTCGAAGGGCGAACCCGCGCCACCGCCACCGAACGGCGAACCGCCGCCGAATGGCGAGCCGCCCATCCCGGCGCTGCCATCGAAGGCGGCGTGGCCGTAGCGGTCGTAGGCGGCCCGTTTCTCGTCATCGGAGAGGACTTCGTACGCCTCTTTAACTTCCTTGAAACGTGCCTCGGCCCCGGCATCCTTATTGACATCCGGGTGGAACTTCCGCGCGAGACGTAGATACGCCTTTTTGATCTCGCTCTTCCCGGTCGTGCGCTCGACTTCGAGGCTCGTGTAGTAATCCTGCTTGGTGACCATCGATCTTCTTTCTCGCTCACGCCAGTATGCAGCATGGCCCACGGGTGAACCCGCAGCCATTGTGGATGACCTTGCATCGTATAGTATAACATCCACCCCTTCGCGCGGAGAAGATCGATGATATGGTGCCGTGCCGATCTTCCGGTCGGCACGAATGGGCGCGGCGGTGTGTGAGAACACACCGCCACCTTGTGATCGGGCAGGGCTGGGATACTTCCAGTGTCCCGACAGCGCCCTATAGGCGAGGTATTCCCCCTTTTTGCCGTGTCTGTGTCGCGATGCGCCGAAGCGGCGATGTGCTCAGTCGCCCGCCGCGACGTAGATGATCCGCGCCGTCTCGGCGTCGGGCGGATCGAGCGTCGGGCGTGCCAGCGGGCCGACGGCGAAGGCCGCGAGCGGGCGCAGCCCCGTCGCGCGCAACGCCGCTTCCACCTCATCGCGTTCATAGGGGCGCTGCTGGTGCCGCTCGCTCAGGGTCTCGCTGCGGTCGCCGCGCCGACTGGTGACCGATAGCGTGGTGATGGCGCGGTGCTGCGCCGGATACCAGGCGGTCGCCCAGCCGTAGTGGACGTCGCCCAGGTCGAACCCTTCCGGTGGGGCGGGGGCATAGGCGCGGGCGGTGGTCAGATCGCAGATGAAGGTGCCGCCCGGCGCGAGTGCGGCGCGGACCTGTACGAAGGCGGTGCGGAGATCGCCCGGCGTGAGGAGGTAGTTGAGGCTGTCGTAGGCGCAGGTGATCAGCCCGAAGGGGCGGGCGAAGCCGAACGCGCGCAGATCGGCCTGGACGAACGTGCAGGGGAGGGCGGCGGCGCGGGCCTTCGCGCGCGCGAGGCGCAGCATCGCCGGCGCGCGGTCGAGCCCGACCGTCGGGATGCCCGCCCCGGCGAGCGCCAGCGTGACCGCCCCTGTCCCGCAGGCGAGATCGAGGGCGCGGCGCGGCGGGCGACCGTAGCGCGGCAGGAGTGTCCCGAGGGTGAAAGCGGCGAAGTCGCGCCCCCACTGGTGCAGCCCCTGGCGATCGTAGTGGGGCGCGAAGGCGTCGTAGATCGGCCCCGGTGCGGCGTCCTCGAACGGGTCACCCGGCAGGGGGGTTGATGTAGCGTCCGGGTCGCCGCGCCGGGTCACTCGTTCAGTCATCCGCCCGCTGCATCGCGCCGAGATGCGCGAGGAGCGCCGCGCCGGTCTTGATCCCGTTGAAGAAGCGCTCGACTTCCAAATTTTCGTTCGGCGCGTGATTGGCCTCGTCGGCGTTGGCGTAGGGAATCTGGAACGCGGGCAGGCCGAGCGTCTTGGTGAAGACGTAGTCGGGCAGGCTGCCACCCATCGCCGGGACGAGTTGCGGCGCACCCTGCGCCGCCGTGATCGCCGCGCGCAGCGGGGCGGTGTACGGCGATTCGAGCGGCGTGCGCGAAGGGTCCATCGCGCCCTGCCAGAGAACTTCTACTTCCGGCGCGTGGCGGCGCACATGCGCCTCGACCCTGGCGAAGATGTCCGCAGCGGTCTGTGCCTCCACGAGCCGCATGTCGCACTTGGCGAATGCCTCGTGCGGCAGCACCGTCTTGGAACCGGGGCCGCCGTAGCCGCCGTGCAGGCCGTTGATCGTGAAGGTCGGCCAGGCGGAGAGGCGCTCGTAGAAGCCACGGTCGGCGGGGGCGTCGAGCTGCGCGACATCGAGCGAGCGCATGGTCGCGTCCAGATCGACCGGCAGCGCGGCGAGCGCTTCCCGTTCCAGCGGCGTCTGCGGCTCGACCGCGTCGTAGAAGCCGTCGATCGTCACCTCGCCGCGATCGTTCTTCATCGTACCGAGGAGGTGGATGAGGGTCCAGAGCGGATTCGGCGCGACGCCGCCCCAGTTGCCGGAGTGCAGATCGCGGTTTGCGCCGTGCGCGCGCAACTCGAAGCTGAGGACGCCGCGCACCCCGAAGCGGAGGACCGGCAGGCCATTCTCATCGACCGGGCCGTCCGAGGTGACGACGAGATCGGCCCCCAGCTCGGCGCGGTGGTCGCGGACGAAGTCCGGCATCCGGGGCGAGCCGATCTCCTCCTCCCCTTCGAGCAGCACCTTGACATTGCAGGGGAGCGCGCCGCGACAGGCGAGGGTCGCCTCGACCCCCAGGATCTGCGCGAAGTGCTGGCCCTTGTTGTCGCCGACCCCGCGCGCGTAGATGCGCCCGTCGCGGATCGTCGGCTCGAACGGCGGCGAGACCCAGGCGTCGAGCGGGTCGGGCGGCTGCACATCGTAATGGCCGTAGAGGAGGACGGTCGGCGCACCCGGCTGATCGTTCCGTCCGCCCAGCACCATCGGCCACCCGGCGGTCGGCACGATCCGAGGGGTCAGCCCGAGCGGGGCCATCACGCCCGCGATGTGCTCCGCCGTCTCCGCGATGCCGAGGCCGTGCGCGCTGATGCTCGGTTGGCGCAGATAAGCGAAGAGGCGGTCGAGGTATTCCTGTCGGTGCACGTCGATGTGGGCGAAGATATCGCTGAGATCGGGGGTGTTGGGCGCGGTGGTCATGCGCGGAAGCCTCCTCGGTGTGGATCATTATCTGTTAGGGGGGCGGCCCGTCGCCATTATCGGCGCGACGGGCGACGCCGACAACTCTACTGTTCGCGCCGCACAGTTGCTTATCCAGTTACACCGCTCGTATGTGCGCTGTCAAAAGTAGCATTGACAATAAGTGGAAATGTGTTCGAGCGCCGAGAACAAATCAGACTCGCATCATAATATAGTACGTACATGGTATCCTACTCGAAGAAGTGTTAACGATAGATCGGTAGGGGGGCATGTGAGTGTGCAAGAACCATCGGCAGTCCCATTGGGACACGGCGCGCAACGCCAGTTAGATATGGTTACGAGCCTGCCGAGCAGCAAGATGGATCGGAACGATTTGTCTTCCACATTCTTGCCGAACATGCGTCTACCCGTGCATGGGTGGTTCCGCTTCTCCGCAGGTTTCTCGGCTGAATGGGTCGCGAATGTTATCACCGGTATACGCTCAACGAACCAGGAAGTTGTATTGCTTGACCCATTCGCCGGTGTTGGAACGTCGGTACTGGCTGGAGAAGAAGCAGGGGTGAAAGCCTATGGGCTAGAAGCACAACCGTTTACGGCACGAATCGCCCAGACGAAGCTCTTGTGGAACACTTCCGTGGAAGACTTTACCCGCTTTGCGCTTTCCGTCTTGCACGCCGCTCGTAGGCAAAACCAACCGCTGCCAATGTATCCGAAGCTAATTGGCCAGTGTTATCCTTTGCCAGTCTTGCAAGACCTCCATAATCTTAAGCGCGCCTGGGAGGATATGGCTGACGGTGATGCGCTGTCTGAGCTTACGCGGTTGGCTTTGTGCGCCATCTTGCGGGTCTGTTCCCCGGTTGGTACTGCGTCGTGGCAGTATGTTCTACCCAATAAGGCGAAAGCCAAGACCATTCCCCCGTACGAGGCGTTCGCCCTTCAATGTGAGAAGATGGCCGCAGATATGTGCAGGTGTCAGGAACGTGGGCTGATCGAGCGCGGCACAATCTTGCTATCCGACGCGCGGGAATGCGCGGGAATCGCGGATGCTACCATCAACCTTGTTGTGACATCGCCACCATACACCAATAACTACGACTATGCGGATGCCACCCGCCTCGAGATAAGTTTCTTCGGTGATGTACAGGGTTGGGGCGACTTGAAGAAGGTGCGCAGCAACCTCATCCGCTCTTGCTCACAGCATGTATCGCTTGAGAAAGTAAATCTGGCCTCGATGCTAGACGCACTAAGGGACACTCCAATACATGCCGAGGTAGAACAGGTTTGCGCGCAATTAGCCAAGGAACGGTTGCAACACGGCGGTAAGAAAGCCTATTACCTGATGATCGCCGCGTACTTTGCGGACATGAACCGCGTGTGGAAGTCATTAAGGCGTGTCTGCCGGGATGGGGCGACCATCTGTTTCGTCGTCGGTGATTCCGCGCCCTACGGCGTTTATGTGCCTGTGGATAGATGGTTGGGCGAACTGGCCCTAGCCGCCGGATTCCGCAGTTTCCGGTTTGAAAAGCTGCGCGACCGTAATGTGAAGTGGAAGAACCGTAAGCATCAGGTGCCCTTACATGAAGGCCACCTATTACTACAGCGAGAGTTCGGCGTGGTAGTCTGCCTCTGGTACCGTCAGTGTGGAGGAGGAAGTACTGCTCCAGGTCGTCCCGATGGCCACCGCCCCAACGCTGGCGCTCAGCCCGCAGGACGTGGTGG